>Peterbilt_p1__coassemble_3105_pt1 | contig 5988 bp, 8 predicted proteins | sample Peterbilt_p1__metabat2_high_PE_014 | metagenome-assembled genome bin Peterbilt_p1 | reverse complement strand
TTTACAAAAGCATTGCGAAGTACTGAGTATGATGCATGGGTACATTTTTATGAAGACGACGCAAACTTTGAAAGGCTTTGGAATAAACCGCATGTTTATCTTCCAATTCTCAAAAAATTTAAGGGAGTCATATCCCCTGATTTTAGTGTTTATCGCGACATGCCTTTGGTAATGCAGTATTGGAATATCTATCGAAGCAGAGCGATAGCTCATTGGTTACAAGAAAATGGGGTGGCCGTGATTCCAAATATTCGCTTTGGAGATGAAAGAACTTATAAACTATCTTGTGCAGGAATAACAAAACATGGCGTTATAGCAGTAGGCTCACATGGGTGTATGAAGCTAGTTATAGAACGTGCTTATTTCCAAAGAGGACTTAATTATGTAATCGAAAGCTTGAAACCTTCAGCTCTTATTGTATATGGTGCAACGCCACAAGAAGTTTTTGCTCCGTATCAGGAAATGGGAATTGAAATATTGCAATTCGATAGTGAATTTATGCAAAGCAGAAAGGCTGTGGATGCTTAATGGGTGCAGGTTTTCACGGAGGTTTTGGAAATACTTACGGTGCACGGAAAAATCATAAGGATTATATTGAAAAGACTTTACCTAAAGGTTCGCCGATAAAAATTCCATCTTCTGCTACGATCAAAGAGGAACGTAAAAACGGATATGATCAAGTAAAATATACATGGAAACAAGGTGATTATTCCTATACGAGTCGCTGGCATACACCCACTCCTAATGCTCCAGCTGGGCAAGGGGATTCGTGGGTTGTCGAACGTAAAAAAGCAGGCGTTGGATATGGAAAAAACGCACATCCAAAGACAGAAGAGATTTTAGTAGGAAAAAACAAATGGATTTCAAAAAAGAGTGGAGAGATGCAATAATAGCTCGAAAAAAAGGAACGCTAACAAAGGAACAAAAGGAGCAGTTAGACAATGGACATTGGAAAGATAAAAGATAATTATAAATTCTTTGAGAATTTTGATGATGAGCCTGAAATAATATTTGAATCAGATAGAGAAGATATGGAAATATTACATGTGTGGGAAGGCTACTTGGACGATATATTACGAGATCCAGACCTTGAAGGTGCTGGATGGTTAGGGTTCACGAGAGATTATCATCAATGCAAAGGAGCATTTGGAGATGAATCTATAGAGGTGATAACAAATATATCAGAATATTTGGATGATTTAAAATCATATGCAACCCGTAAATTTGATTATGAGGATACAAAGGATGTTTACGATATGCTTTTTTCTTGGTTAGAAGAGGCAATAAATAAAAGATGCAAAAAGATAATTGTAAAAGTCGTTTGATAAGTTTAATAAAGTAAAATTAATCTCCATTGCAGGTTCTTATAAGCTGGATAAGAATTTGAGTTGAAATAAATAACGAATGCCGATATAGGAATAGCACATGTACTAGGCACTGAATCGATTTGTTCACGATTTATGACACTTATTAAATTAAGTTTCCTCTAATGTGTATGATTTATACCCTATATAAAAGACGTTTTTTAATTGATCTTAATCCATGTCTAGGCAATTAGTATATGATGAACAATTAAATATATTCATCATATAAAAGTTATTAGTATGCCTGGAAAATCATCTTACGTATATTGTAGAAATATGCAATGCGATAAAGAATAAACATTTTAAATGGTTCTCTAATTTAATCCTCAGACACTGGAATGGATTCGCTATACAGATTTCTACTTGTTTAATGACAAAACAGAGGGGATCAATCATAGAATCAAAACAGTTCTAAGCTTGTCTTATGATTTTCGAGATGATGAATATTATTTATTAAAGTGAATAGACATGAGTCGCTATAGATAATCTATGAATTAAGCGGCCGATATGATCGAAACTGAAAAATATGGTACATATCATGTCAGCAATACAGGCGAATATATTTCTTGGTACAACTTTGCTAAAGAAATCTTCAAACAAGCCAACATGAAAGTAAAAGTCGTTCCAGTCGGATCTGACCAATACGAAGCGAAAGCAAAACGTCCAACAAACTCTAGAATGGATCTTTCAGCAGTAGAACAAGCTGGATTCACACCACTTCCAGCATGGCAAGATGCATTAGGACGTTACCTTGAAGTCTTAAAAGACATGGGCGAACTTTAAGGATGAATCAATCCCATTTCATCTAAACAAAATCAGGCGAAGAACTCATATCGATCAATCGTTCGATATTCAAGGTTCTTCGCCTTTTAAATTACAGAAAGATTGTATGGTGAATTTGTTTAAAACTGAAATGATTCTTGCAGAAAATTTGCTTGGTTTAAATGTGATGTTCAAATAAAATTTTTTAATAGGTGGATTATCAAATTAAACGTAACATTTAATGTGAGTTCATAACTTCATTTGGTGTTTTGTATTAAGATAGCAAACTTTTCAGTATTTCATGCGTAGCTAACACATTTCCTTCTCTAACTCACATTTTACTCAAGTATGGGGAAAAATCGGTCAATATGAGAGAACAGAAGTAAGGTCAATGCAGTGATGAAAAAGAACTCTTATGATTTCGAATAAGTGTATTCTTGGCAAATCTTTAATTATGTTTTTTAAAATGCACTTTCAAAAAATAATAAAATTTAAGATTTTGCAAGCGACGTTTATATGAAACAATCTCAAGAATAACAACATATGCAAGTTGTCTAATGTAAAAAAACAGAGATTAGATATATTCAAAAAAGAGTGCGAGATGTAATAATAACTAAAAAAGACACCTAAATCATTGAGAGGTTGGAAACGACAAGAAAGGGAATTAAAAACGTAATTATGACGATCATTATATATGTACTGACGATATTGTTGGCAATTGCAGTATTCTTTATCATCAAAAATAAACGATACAAAGTTGTGCCGTTTGTTAGTGGGGTTATTTTAATCTTTTTTGGCGGATGTCTATTGATCTCGATGATCTCTTTAGTTGTTCCTTATGGAGAAATATTGATCTTTCCTCTAGGTTGCATCGTATTGGGCGTGGTCGTGATCTTGGCTGCGTTGAACGATTTCTATTCTTTAGTTCGATGCAAAGATAAGGTGGCTGGAATTTATCACGGCTATAACACGTACTATGGGGGAAATGGTGTTTCTACCCAAGCTCCTGTGTTTGAATATATGTATAACGGAACGCTCTACAAAGAACAGACAGCGCAAACAGTTTCTTATAAACTATTAACGCAAAAGATGAGAAATGGCCAAACGTATAATATTTATGTGGATCCGAAACATCCGGCTGTCTTTATTCTTCAAAAAAAGATAAAAGTGAGTTCAATCGTTACTGTTATTTTTGGAATTATGTTTTTTTCCACAGGTATTATTGCATTATGGGAACTATTCCCTGTATTTTTGAATTTAGTTCAATAGATATATTTTTTAGATCGTATTAATTCAAACGCTTCAAATAGAGAAAAATGAATATAAATCAAAAAGTTTTGATATGACAGTTGTGAAGCGTTAGATCTAAGTTTATGATATAGATCAAAATAATTTGATGTGAGGAGTGTTTTCATGACTGATTTTTCTAAAGATGCGACGATTTTTAAGGCGCTTTGCGACGTAAAAAGATTGGCGATCTTAGACGATTTAAAGAGTGGAGAAAAATGTGCGTGTGCTCTTATTGAAAAGATGAATATTAAGCAATCTGCACTATCCTACCACATGAAAATACTTTGTGATTCGGGCATTGTAAAAGCTAGACAAGAAGGGAAATGGACGCATTACAGTTTGAGTCAAAGTGGCAGTGAATATGCGTCAAAACGATTGTTAGAGCTTACTACACCAAATGAGGATCATCCAACAAAATGCTGTAAATAAAAGTCATCGAAAGGTGACTTTTATTTGGTATTTTCACATCAAAAAAAGTTGATCTAGTAAACAAAGGAGGATCTAAATAGAGTATGATTCAATTTATATGGCAATTCATTCAAGATCAAATCTTAGGAATGAAGTGGTTAAATGATGGGATTGGACAGGGATTATCGGCGATTGGATTTGATATGAATACACGTTTAGGGGGAAGTGTTCAATTTTTTCTCTACGATGTTATTAAAATCACCATTTTATTATGTGTCTTAATTTTCTTGATCTCGTATATTCAAAGCTATTTTCCCCCAGAGCGCTCGCGTAAAATTTTAGGGCGATTTCATGGAATTGGTGCGAACATTCTAGCTGCATTACTCGGAACAGTGACGCCGTTTTGTTCGTGTTCTTCTATTCCCTTATTTATTGGTTTTACAAGTGCCGGATTACCATTAGGTGTCACGTTTTCTTTTTTGATTTCTTCTCCGATGGTGGATTTAGGAAGTCTTGTTTTACTCATGAGTATTTTTGGGGCAAAAGTAGCGGTTGTTTATGTGATTGTAGGTTTGATCATTGCGGTGCTTGGCGGAACGATTATTGAACATATGCACCTAGAAGATCATGTGGAAGATTTTATCAAACAGGCAAGTTATGTAGACATTGCATATGTCAGCTTGTCCTATCAAGACAGAATTCAATACGCCAAAGAACAAGTGATCCAAACGTTTAAAAAAGTATTTCCTTATATTTTGATCGGCGTTGGCCTAGGTGCAATGATTCATAACTGGATCCCCGAAACTTGGATTGAAAAGATTTTAGGAAGTGAAAATCCCTTTGGAGTAATCTTTGCTACGTTTGTCGGTGTTCCGATGTATGCCGATATTTTTGGAACGATTCCAGTAGCGGAAGCTTTACTTGCCAAAGGGGCGCAACTCGGGACAATTTTATCTTTTATGATGGCCGTTACGACATTGAGTTTGCCCTCGATCATCATGCTTAAAAAGGCAGTAAAACCAAAACTATTAGGCGTATTCATTACGATTTGTACAGTGGGCATTATTGTTGTTGGCTATCTCTTTAATGCGCTGAGTGCGTTATTGATTTAATTGGAGAAATTAGACATGAAATTATTTGGACAAAAATTAAAAACAAAATCTTGTTGTTGTGATCAAACTTGCTTGCCAAAACAAACGCAAAATGAGCAAGTCAACAAACCAAAACAAGGAATTCAAATATTAGGTTCAGGGTGTGCAAGATGTACGGCATTAGAAAAAGCAACCCACCAAGCTGTTGAAGAACTTCAGCTCGATCTTGAAATTGAACATATTCGCGATTTTGCGCAAATTGCTAGTTATGGGGTGATGTCGACACCAGCTCTAGTTGTTAATGGTCAAGTGCTTTCTTATGGAAAAGTATTGACGGTCAATGAAGTAAAAGCATTGTTGAGTCAGTTAGAAATAAAGAAAGGTTAGGCGTTCATTGATGAAAAAAACAAAAGTCGCTTTTGTCTGTGTTCATAATTCCTGTCGTAGCCAAATTGCGCAAGCACTCGGACAACATCTTTGTGCAGATACATTTGAAAGCTATTCGGCAGGAACAGAAACAAAACCACAGATCAATCAAGATGCCGTTCGCTTGATGAAAGAGATCTATCAAATCGATATGGAAAAAACACAATATTCGAAGTTGTTATCCGAATTGCCCCAAGTCGATATGGTGATCACAATGGGCTGCAATGTAAGTTGTCCAACGATGCCTTGTGAATATCGAGAAGATTGGGGATTGGCAGATCCGACGGGAAAAGAGGATGAAGAGTTTTCAAAAACGATCCATGCGATCCATACCAAAATTCTTGAATTAAAAGAAAGAATTAAAAATAATGAATTTGTTTTAACGGCAAATCAATCCAACAATCAATAAGTCAATAGAAAAAGGTCTTCATAAAAGCGAGGATATTGAATCCACTTGCTGATGATGAAGACCTATTTTTTGATTTCGTTTTGAAGAAAACGGATTGATTATTTGCTTTCTTGCGCTTCATCTTCTAATGAAGATTCTGCTAAGGAAAAAGCTGAGAGGGCGCTAGGATAAACGACTTCTTCAACATCGTTTTGTGAAGTTGAATCGCTTTGTTTTGTTTGATCCATTTTGTCATGGG
>Peterbilt_p1__coassemble_1980_pt1 | contig 8568 bp, 6 predicted proteins | sample Peterbilt_p1__metabat2_high_PE_014 | metagenome-assembled genome bin Peterbilt_p1 | reverse complement strand
GGCAAGGGATTCTCTGATTTGAAGCTTTAATTTGCTCAATCGTTTCCTTCATGCCTTCATGAAGTTTTGCTGCTAATTCACTTCCATAAAGAATCATAAACATTTTCCTCTTTGTATTTATTAAAACTAATTGTCCTGTAATTTACCAATTAGAGTTCATCACTATCTAAAATAATCGTTACCGGACCATCGTTTAATAAATCAATCTTCATGTCCGCTTGGAAAATTCCTTTTTCGACATGAATTTCTTTTTCTAACAAATCATTGAACTGATCATAGAGCTTTGAAGCCGTTTCGGCATTTGCGGCAAGTCCATAACTTGGCCGATTGCCTTTTTTACAATTCGCATAAAGTGTGAATTGTGAAATCGATAAAACAGTTCCTTCAACATCAAGAACGGATCGATTCATAACACCTTGCTCATCATCAAAGATCCGCAGATTGACAATTTTACGAATCACTTTTTGCATCACGGCTTGATCATCTTCCGGTTTAAATCCAACAAATAAGCATAAGCCATTTTCGATTGCTCCGGTAATTTTCCCATCTACTGTGCAACTTGCGTGTTTGACACGTTGTACGACAACTCGCATAACTTCCCTTTCTATTTTTATTCTACCGATTTTCAAATTCTGAAAATCTTCGTTCTTTTTTATTCTGTAGACATGACGAAACACGTCGTCTTTTCAAGTTAACCTATCTATTATAGCGATTTATGTTGGTGAACAAATCAATTTTTATTTTTCTGAAATGATCTCTGCAAATAAAGCGTTTTAAAGTTCGTCTTCCGATTCTAAAAGACAAATGCTCGTTGCGCACATTCCTTCCTGGCGTCCAATAAAGCCCATTTTTTCGCCTCGGGTTGCTTTAATGGAAACTTGATCAATGGAGCAACAAAGACAATCGGCAATGTTTTGTCTCATCTGCAAAATATAGGGAGCGAGCTTTGGTTTTTCCGCTAATACCGTCGCATCGATATTTCCAATACGATAATGACAATCTTTCATTTTACGATAGATATTTTCCAGCAAAATCATCGAATTAATTCCTTTATATGCTGGATCCGTATCTGGAAAATGTTTTCCTAAATCTCCTAATGCCAAAGCGCCTAAAATGCTCTCCCCAATTGCATGCACAAGAACATCCGCATCAGAATGCCCCACTAAACCTTTTGGTGCATCAATTTTGACTCCGCCTAAAATAAGAGGTCGTGATTTATCTAATTGGTGAATATCGACAGCTTGTCCAATTCGAAATTTCATTGATATCTCCCTTCCAAAAAAATGCGCCGCAAAACGGCGCATTCATTTTTCGTTGAATTCATATTCCAGTTCTCTAGCGATCAACTTGGATATAAGTATAGTCTTCGCAACCTAGGATTTTATCGCTTGCGATAACAGTTTGAGCTACACCATCGATTGTATAGTTCCCATGAACGGCTTGACCATTTCCAATATAAATGGCGATATGATCTTTACCATTTCCACCTTGATTGTAATAGATTAAGTTTCCTGCTTGTGGATTATCCGTCGCAAATCCAAATGCAGATTCATATTGATTTGGCCATAAGCATTGCGCATCTTGTACTCCAGCATTGGACATTGCCATTTGGACGACTTCTGTACATTGCAAGCCATCTGTTACACCGACTAATTTCATTGCTTCTTGGGCAATGCGATCATTCAATTCTTGGTATGGGTTTGCACTTGGTACTCCTGGCCCTGGTTGTTCTGGTGTTGGTGCCATTGGCACTTCTGGAACAACTGGTTCTGCTGGCGCTTCTGGAGCGGGTTGTTCTGGAGTTGAAGGGACTTCTTGGGCAATTGGTGCTTGCGAATCACTTGGCAACTCAGAGAATGGAGCATCAACAACTGCATGATCATCAACTGTCAAATTTTCTTCTGGGACAATTGGTTGTTGTTGATTTTCATCTAATAGAACCTCAGGCGTTTCAGGTTGTGCAGGGACTTCTGGTTGAACGGTTTGTTGTACTGGTACTTCTACAGGTGCTGGTGCTGGTGCTGGTGCATTGACTACAGGTTCAACGTAGTTTGTAACGATTTGATTTTCGTCTGCTACTTGGATTGGTTCTGCTGGCGCCTGGACTGGTGCTTCAACAGTTTCGACTGGTGTTTCTACTGTAGCAACCGTTTCAAATTCCATAGAACTTGATTCATTAACTACTTCAAAATCAGACTGTTCACGCACGTCTTCATCAAAAGCCATTCCAGTAATTACACGAGGTAATTTTTGATCTGTCTGATCAATATAATGTTTTGTTTCCACTTCTTGGTTTGTAGAAGTTGGATCCAAAATTTGAATTGCGGATGCAACGAGGTCGGCACCTTCTTGTGAAGTTGTCATTGTATATACAGAAAAACCAGCCGCAACCGCAGATGCAGTCGTTAAAGCAACAGCAATTTTATTCCCGTCTTTTTCTAAAAAGTTCATAATTCGTTTCCTTTTTTCATCTTAAAGCTACTTTTCAACAAGAAAATTAGCCGGTCTATCAAAAAGCATTTTTCAAACCACCTAGATATCGTTTTTTTACGTTTTAAAAGAAAAGCGAATAATTTAGGCATATTAAGGCAGTCTTTCATTAACTAAGATACCTTGAAAAAAAACAATATGTCAACCTTCTTTTTCCTTTACCTATCGATCAAAAAAGAATTTTTCGCACCAATTTAGGTAGTGTGCGAAAACGATGATTATTCACTCTTATGAATTTACCACATTTTTACTTTATCTATCGATCATTTAGACTCTTTTAAACCCTTTTCTCGATTTGATTTCAAACAGAATGTACGTAAAATGAGCATTTAGAAAAATTTTATATTTTTTAAAGACACATTGATCAAAAAAGGTAGTTTTATCCTCATTCTTCTTATTTGCGATTCAAAAAAAAGCGCCAGCCAAAGCTGACGCAATTTGAATTCTCGTTAAAAAACTTATTTTGTTTTTTCGATAATTTCGATGAAGGAATCTTCTTTTAAAGAAGCACCACCAATTAAAGCACCATCGATATCTGGTTGAGCCATGTATTCAACGATGTTATTTGGTTTTACAGATCCACCGTACTGAATGCGAACTTTGTCAGCAGCATCAGCACCTGCGATGTCGCAAACTACATCACGAACGAGTTTGCAGCAGTTTTCTGCGATTTCAACGGAAGCGGATTTTCCAGTTCCGATTGCCCAGATTGGTTCGTATGCTAATACGATATTTGCATAGTCAGCAGCTGGGATGTCTGCTAAAGAACCTTTTAATTGAGCAGCTACAACATCAGCAGTTTTGCCGTTGTCATATTCTTCTTCTGTTTCACCAATGCAAAGGATTGGAGTGATTCCAGCAGCAAGTAATTTTTTAGCTTTTTTGTTTACTGTTTCATCAGTGTCACCGAACATTTGGCGTCTTTCGGAGTGACCGATAATGCAATATTTAACACCAAGTTCTACTAACATTGGAACAGATACTTCGCCAGTGAAAGCACCGCTATCTTCGAAGTGGCAGTTTTCAGCAGCAACGATTAAGTTTTTAGCACCGTCTAATGCAGTTCTTAAATCTGTGAAAGGAACACCAACACCGTAAAGACCTTTGTCGCTTGTTGCAACAGCATCTACTGTTTCAAAGAACGCTTTAGTTTCAGCGTTGTTTTTGTTCATTTTCCAGTTTCCGACAATAATTTGATTTCTCATGTCTTTAATACCTCTATCTTGCCGATTTTAAATCAGCTTATCTTATGCGAATTATTATTTAAGTATTCTACTTTAAAACTTAAGCTTCAGTGATGATTGCGATACCTGGTAATACTTTACCTTCCATGTATTCAAGAGAAGCTCCACCACCTGTAGAAATGTGGCTGAATTTATCTTCGAATCCAAGTTGGATAGCAGCTGCAGCACTGTCTCCACCACCGATTACTGTTACAGCATCTGGTAATTCAGAGATTGCTTCACATACAGCTAAAGTACCTTTAGCGAAGTTAGGCATTTCGAATACACCCATTGGGCCATTCCAAACAACTGTTTTAGCACCTTGTAAAGTTTCTTTGAACAGTTCAATAGATTTAGGACCGATATCAAGACCCATCCATCCTTCTGGAATGTCGCGGTCAACAACTTTTACTTCTGCATCGTTAGCGAATTTATCAGCAACAACATTGTCTACTGGCAGGATTAATTTATCTCCACCTTTAGCCATGATTGTTTTTGCAAGTTCGATTTTGTCTTCTTCAAGTAAGGAGTTACCAACTTCGTGACCCATAGCTTTCATGAATGTGTAAGCCATACCGCCACCAACGATAACTTTGTCTGCTTTATCAAGCATGTTTTCGATTACAGCGATTTTGTCAGATACTTTCGCTCCACCTAAGATTGCAACGAATGGGCTAACTGGTTCGTCTACTGCACGACCTAACATAGTGACTTCTTTTTCTACTAAGAAGCCAAGTGCGTTTTCTGGTAAGTTAGATGGGATACCTACTGTAGAAGCGTGAGCACGGTGAACAGAACCGAATGCGTCTTCTACGAACATATCACCGAGGCTTGCCCAGTATTGACCTAATTCAGGATCGTTTTTGCTTTCGCCTTTTTCATAACGAGTGTTCTGCATGAGCAGGATTTCGCCTGGCTGTAAAGCAGCAACCATTTCTTCTAATTCAGCGCCACGAGTAACTGGGCAGAATTTAACAGTTGCTTCAGGAAGAAGTTCCTGGAGTCTTGGTGCTACGATACCAAGATCGTTTTTAGCTTTGTCTTCTTCAGTTTTAACTTTTCCTAAGTGAGACATTAAAATAACTTTTGCACCGTTATCGACTAAATATTTCAATGTAGGTACAGCTGCTTTTACACGGTTGTCGTTTGTGATCTCGCTTCCTTTGTGAGGAACGTTTAAGTCAGCACGAACGATGACTTTTTTTCCTTTAACGTCGAGATCTTTGACAGTTTTCTTTGCCATGATGCTAATTCATCCTCCTTAATTGTGCGGGGCACATTTCTGATAACAGTATATCACTCGTATATCGGATTGTAATAACGTTTCCCTTCTGTAACTCATATTCGATTCAATTTGTTTTGTTTTTCACAAACTGTTCTTTTTGAGATCGTTTTCATAGTTTTATTATGTCCTTTATTAACCCACTACAAGTTTGTTTGTCTTTTTCAAAAATTTAGCTGGGATCGGTTGATCAAGCTGCCATGTAATATTCATCGGTTTACTTCCTTTGTGTTTGACGTAGTTCGCCAGGCCTAGATAAGTATAAGCTTGAGTACTGTTTGTCTTACGATCCACCTTTGCTTCACGAACAAATAACAACACTTTGCTCTTTCGCTCAATGTGATGAATATAACGCTGACCGGTTGCGGAACTTTCTGAAGTCGTACTTTGACTTTGCCAATGAAATAAACGTTCATTGATTGAATAGTCGTTATACATCGTTGTTGGTGAATAATCTTTATCCGATTTATTCAAAGTGACTAAAAACACATCCACTTGTTTATCGGGTAACCATTTGACACCTTCACGAACATTTTGTGGCTTCATAAAATCCATTGCGACTAACAATTGATCACGCGTATACGTACAATGCAAATCCAATGGGCAATCAAAACCCAAATCCACCGGTTCATCAATAAAATCAATCGTATCGAAACGGTATTGTAATAATTCGATTAGCTCTTGCAATAAAACTTTACTTTGCGACAAAGCATAAAGATGATCCAATACTTCTTCACTGTTCCAGTTTTCGATCGCTTTTCCCCAAATTGTGATATAGAACATCTGCATCATTCTCTTTTCGCAATCCGTTAGTGTCGCAAACTCCACTTTATTCAAATTCGGAAGAATTTTAAGGAGAAATAAAATCCAACGTCGCGAATCAATCAACGAAAATTTCGCAAATGCTTTTTCTAAAATTCCCTCTAATGGCTCTTCAAAATTGTCGATCACATCAGCGCGAGCACAAATGCGCGAGAATGTTGAGAACTTATAAATCATTTTAGGATCCAGGTGATAGTACTTTAAAAAATTAGTCAGTGTTAAATCCAATCCTGTATCTTCCTGATATGATCTCACCCGTGAGATCAATCCCGAAACATTTCCATAAGACGCTTTGATATTGTCTAAGATGTATTTTGTCGCTTTCTTTTCTAATTGGATGTAACAACCTTTTGGGACATTCACAAATCCATTTTTTATTTCTCGTTGCATACTGTTGGCCGTATTCGACAATAATGCCGTAAATTTGTCTTCGAAATTGTACTTTCGATTTGCCTGGCCAATAAAATCGAGCACAGTTAGACATTCTTTATTTTCTGCTAGACGCAAACCACGTCCAAGCTGTTGTAAGAAAATCGTTAGCGATTCTGTTGGTCTAAGGAAAAGAACGGTATTCACTTCCGGAATATCCACCCCTTCATTGTAAATATCTACTACGAATATAAAGCGAACTTCTCCTGAAACTAGCCGATTGGTTGCCATTCGTCTTTCTTCACTTGAAGATTGTCCACTCAAACACATTGCGGGAATTTGATGCGCATTGAAATAGTGACTCATGAATTTGGCGTGTTCAACGGTCACACAAAATCCAAGTCCTTTTACATCATCAATGTCTGTGACATATTTCAAAACAGAAGCAACAACATGATTAGCCCGCCGGTTTGCTTGTGCACTATAGGTATAGACTTGCTCTAGATCGCTTTTTTGATAACCGCCTGCTGTCCATTTCAAATCATTTAAGTCCACTGTGTCTGTGACCCCAAAATACTGAAATGGGCAAAGTAATTTCCGATCAATTGCTTCTGGCAAACGAATTTCAGCCGCTATACGTTGGTTGAAATAAGACAAAATACTTTTTCCATCCATACGTTCTGGTGTTGCTGTTAATCCTAATAAAATCGTAGGGTGATAATATCCCAAAAGTTTTTGGTAACTCGGTGCCGCAGCATGATGAAATTCATCGACAATGATGTAATCATAAAACGTTGCTTCGGTTTTCTCGGTAAAACTTTGTGAATTCAGTGTCTGAATCGAAATGAATAAATGATCTATATTCTCTGGTTTATAATTTCCAACAAACATCTCGCCAAAATTCGCATCTTTTAATACCGCTCGAAACGTATATAAACTTTGTTTAAGGATTTCTTCTCGATGGGCCACAAACAACAAGCGACAAGGCTGACCTGAATTCTTATGACAAAACCTCTTGTAATCTAAAGCCGAGATTACCGTTTTCCCTGTCCCTGTTGCCGCAACGACCAAATTTTTCATATATCCGCGCACAGTTCGTTCGGCTTCTAACTGATCTAAAATTTCTTGTTGATAAGCATAAGGTTGAATATCCAACGTATATTTGTAATCTTGATTCGTATCCAAATATTTTTCTGCTTTTAGCGCTTTTGCTAAACGTTCTTTTTGTCCTTCGTCATAATATTCAAATTCTTTGTCATTCCAGTAGTATTCAAAAGTCGCAGAAATTTTATCCATAATTTCTGGTAAATCCTGCTTAGTCACTTTCGTATTCCATTCCAATCCACTCGTTAAAGCGGCATTAGAAATATTCGATGAGCCAACATAAGCGGTTGAGAAGCCCGTGTCGCGATAAAACACATACGCTTTGGCATGAAGACGTGTGGATTTTGTATTATAACTAACTTTGATTTTGGTATGAGATAACTGACGCAATTCTTCGATTGCTTTAGCATCCGTTGCGCCCATATAGGAAGTCGTAATAATACGTAGTTCGCCACCATTTTGGGTAAATTCCTTTAACTCATCGATGATCAGGCGCAATCCCGTCCATTTAATAAAGGACACTAATATATCAATCCGATTTGCTGATGCAATTTCTTTTTTGAGCTCCATGAACATTTGCGGTTCATATTTTGCGCCCGTAAAAAGCGAGCTTTGCGCAATTGATGTTTCCGGACGTTCAAGACTATTGGCAGTTTGATTCACCACTAAACGAGGATCATTTTCTTTGAGAAGTGCAAACAATTGTTCTGCTCGCAAATCCACTTCAAAATCAACAAAATCTGCTTCTTGTGTTTCTTTTTGAATCAAGTTCACAATTTGATTTGTCAGTTCGATTTGTGAGGTTAAGTCATCTTTTTTCCCTTTGACTCGATCGAGTGCTTTTTGAAATACATTTGCTAAATATTGCGACAATATTTTGGAAGACTCCGCCTGATCAATTGGCGCAATGGCTTTTCGCGATTGCGGAATATGGTCGAGTTCATCGCTCAGAGCATGATTGATAACTTGTTCATATAAACCGGGCTTTAACATCAAAAACCTCCTACTCCCCGTCATCTTTTGACTTTCATTAAAGCAATAGAAAATCAAACTATATCGAATGGCGATTGTTAATTTCAAAAATAAAGATTGTCTTTATTATACCTGCTAGTATTCACTCCGTTTTCCTTTTTTATTCACATATGAAATATATATAGTCCAAAATCTTTCACTACTATTTCTAAGTATTAAAAAATCCATATCACTCAATTGATGTTCAAAGTGATATGGATTCATTTGATTTCTATTTATTTCACTTACGTTAAACAACCGGATTTC
>Peterbilt_p1__coassemble_1352_pt1 | contig 11516 bp, 9 predicted proteins | sample Peterbilt_p1__metabat2_high_PE_014 | metagenome-assembled genome bin Peterbilt_p1 | reverse complement strand
AACCGCGGTGGTTGAAGCAAGAAGCTCCGACTTCTTTAAGTCGGGGTAGTTCACTTGCTTTCATATTAATGTTTTTCTTTGTTTTGATCAGTAGCTTTAGATAATGGAATGAATCAGGTGTTTTGAGTTTTCGATTGTTCGTGAAATGTTTATAATAATAATGATCTGAAATTCGAAGGAGGAATTTTTTAATGGCAAAGAAACCAGTAGTACTCGTTGTCATGGACGGTGTTGGTATCAACGATAACGTTTTAGGCAATGCAGTTAAAATGGCTTATAAACCACATTTAGATGAACTTTGGGAAAAATGCCCACACACTCAATTAAGAGCACATGGTTTAGCAGTTGGTCTTCCAACTGATGATGACATGGGAAACTCTGAAGTTGGACACAACGCAATTGGTTCTGGTCAGATTTATTCTCAAGGCGCTAAGCTGGTCAACGAAAACATTGAATCTAAAGAAATGTTTAACTCTACAGCTTGGAAAGAATTAGTACAAAACGTTAAAGATCATGCTTCTACTTTACATTTCTTAGGCTTATTGTCCGATGGAAATGTTCACTCTCATATTAATCATTTAAAAGCTTTAATCGAACAAGCTAAAGCTGAAGGTGTAAAACGTGTTCGTTTACACGTTTTATTAGACGGACGTGATGTTCCTGAAACTTCTGCATTAACATACATCGATGAAATCGAAAGCTTCATGGCTGGATTGAACGATGCTAACTTTGATGCCCAAATCGCATCTGGCGGTGGACGTATGAAAATTACGATGGACCGTTATGAAGCAAATTGGCCAATGGTTGAAGAAGGATGGAAAATCCATGTTCGTGGTTTAGGAAGACAATTCCACACAGCAACTGAAGCAATCGAAACTTACCGTAATGAAACGGGTGTAGTTGACCAAGATTTACCAGGATTTGTTTTAGTAGATGAAGCAGGACAACCAAAAGGAACAATCGATGATAACGATTCTGTAATCCTCTTTAACTTCCGTGGTGACCGTGCACAAGAAATCTCTTTAGCATTTGATGGCGATGAATCTTTCAATAAATTTGACCGCGTTAAAGTACCAGCAGTTAAATTTGCCGGAATGTTACAATATGATGCAGATGCTCAGATTCCAAAGAACTACTTAACTGAACCACCAAAAATCCACTACACTTTAACTGAACAATTAGTTCAAGCTGGATTAAACGAATATGCAATTTCTGAAACTCAGAAATATGGTCACGTGACTTATTTCTGGAACGGAAACCGTTCTGCTAAATTCGACGAAAACCTTGAAACTTATGTAGAAATCGAATCCGATGTTATTCCATTCGAACAACGTCCATGGATGAAATCTGCTGAAATCACGGATCAACTTTGCGAAGCAATCCGTTCTGGAAAATATGACTTCTTAAGAACTAACTATCCAAACGGTGACATGGTTGGTCATACAGGAAGCTTAGAAGCAACTGTTGTTGGTGTTGAAGCCGTTGACTTAGCATTAGGTCGTGTATTAGAAGCAGTTAAAGCTGTTGATGGTGTTCTGCTAATTACAGCTGACCACGGTAATGCTGATGAAATGTATGAAAAACAGAAAAAACCAGGTGCTCCATTAAAAGCTAAAACTTCTCATACATTAAACCGTGTTCCATTTATCGTTTACAACTACGATTGCGAACTCAAACAAGATGATGATTTAGGTTTATCTAACATCGCAGCAACAGTTTGCGAAATCTTAGGTGTTGAACCAAACGAACACTGGAGAGATACAATCATTAAACACTAATTGAAGTGATGCATTGAAAACATGCGTTAAAATTTAATGAATGTCATAAAAAGCACGTCATTTTAAAAATGCCGTGCTTTTTTAAAGATTATTTAAGAAAACTGTGCTTTAATACTTTAAGGAAGATAAGCGCTTTGATGGGGGTCAAGCTTATCTTCCTTTTCTATATCTATAAAAAGACAAGTTCAACGACCATATTCTTTGGTGGAAAGAACTTGTCTTTTTTTTGATCACAACGAAATTTATTTTGGCCTTTTTTGATTAGAGAAACGAGAAAGTTGTTTTTTATAGATGATGGACCAGCAATGTTTTGAGGATTGTAGAATGATCATTTGGATCAACAACTTAAAGAAAAGCTCCAATCTACAACTGTAAATTGGAGCAGAATCATTGAACAAAATTGCTTGACTATTTCTTTTTTGAAGAATCAAGGAATTGGCGAATTCCTTTTTTCGTTGCTTTTGCGATGAGAACACTTCCTTCTTTCAATCGCTCACCTAAAGGTTGTTCATCTTCATCGACGTCTTCAAGAGGATCTTCTTCAGTAATTTCAAACGAATAATTTGAATAAGGATTTCCTTGATCATCAAATTCATCGTCAAGATCAGAATTGTTTTTGCGAATTTCCTCAAGGCTATAAGCCGGTTTGAGCACAAAGAATAAGATGCCATAGCGAAGTAATTCTAAACCGATAAAGTAGAGGAAGACTTTATTGGAGTACGTAATCGTTTCACTTTGATGGAATTGCCAAAGCATCCATCCGCCAAAGCCAATGAATACGATTTGAACAAAAGTCGAAAGATAAATCGCTTTTTTGACACCAGGTTGTTTTAGGTACAAAAAGAAAATCACCGGAGTCCAAATGGCAGCAGTTAGGATACTAAGTGTGAACATTAAGTTTAAAGCAAAGACGTTTGTGTTATCGATCGAAACAAAATGGTTTTGAAAGATATGCACAAGAGCAGGAAAGAGAATCAATTCTCCAAATACACAAATAGCGATATGCAGGGCAATTCGTGGATAACGAGCGGAAAGCGTTCGTCTATGTTCTTGTTCGAGTTGGCGTCTAGTTCGCGCAGATTCAAGACTGTTACCTTCCATGTCGAGCGGAATTTGCGGTTGAACGCGAATCGCTTCTTCATTTTCGACATCTTGTTGTAAGTAGGAAGATTGAATATCCGCTTGATTGTAGTAATCTTGTTGTTCATATGGATCATCATCGACATAGTCATCATAGCCATTTGCGTCAAATTGATCAGGTTGACTATATTGTGGCGGATAATAACGATTGTCATTCTCATAATCGGTAGGAGCGGAATACCCATATCCGCTTTGTGTATAACCATCGTTATCATATTCATTAGCGTAAGGGTCAGAATACTCATTGGCATAGCCGTTGTCGTATTCATCATCATATTCGTCATATCCATAGCCCTCATTGTTGTAAGACTGATATTGTGGGGCGTTTGGATAAGGTTGATCATACCCATCACGATAGTTCGTTCCATAAGGTGTGGAATAAGGTGGGTTATATCTTTGATCATATGGGTTGGAGTAGCGACGATCATCTTCATATTCATTGATATAGCGATCGTCATATCTTGGTGAATAAGCGCTTGGATCAGTATAGCGATCATCATATCGTGGATCATATGGGTCTTGATAGCCGCTTTGTTGATCAGCTGGAGTTTTCCATTTTTGACTTCTTCGATCGTTCTTGGAAACGGTGATCGTTTTATCAAAGAAGATCTTGGCGTACCAAGCATGTCTTAACCATTTATTTAGCCACAATAATAAGGCGTTGCGCACCATTTCTAGTGCGGCCCATAACCCAAAGACTAAAACGTATTCAGGGAGTAAAAAGACCGAATAAATTAAGTAGCCGACAAAACCAAATTGGGCAAGAATCCCAATGATTAATAAATATCTTGTCGCTGGCTTTCCTGAGGAAAGTGCAAAGAAGATCAACATCCAAACGACCATCTCAATGATCATGGCCAACAGATAATAGATCGTAAATTGCGGTGGTCGTGGGAATATTGGTTGATCTAAAAGGAAATAGACAGCACCAGGCCATATTGAGATCACAAGGTAGGTCAGAATTAAAACGATAGCGACTCGTCGTTTTGCTTTTTTGAATAGACGGATGTCATTTTGTTGTTGTTTGTCCATGCTTAAAGCTTAAACAAAATTAATGTGAAATCAAATCAGACGATGGAAATGATTCGAATTTTACTCTTTTATAAAAGCTTACAGACTTTCTGATCAAGAATAAAAAATAAGAATGATGAATGAATTTTTCTTGGAATCTGGATCTCATGATGAATTGAAACGAAGCAAGCTATAGGCAATGAATTAGAGGTCAATAAGGATTTGAATCAGTCTATTTTGACAAATGATTCTCACTTTTTTATAGAGAAAACAAAACGATGGAAAATCGTAGAGGTTCACCTTAAAATATAAACAAACCATACAAATCATTAGAAAAATGTTCGTAAGATTGAATGGGAAAAGAAAGAAGAAATGAGGATTCACAATGAAAATGTATTCTATTTTATATCATGAAGTACAACCAGAAAATTTGGCTGTAACAATGCGCAGCGGAGATTTAGAAGTACTTGCTACACCACAAATGATTGCTTGGATGGAAGAAGCGTCTTGCAAAATCACAAACTGTGATGAAGGAATGACAACAGTTGGTATTTTGATGAATGTGACGCATGATGCGCCAAGTGCATTGCATGCTCGTGTTCGTGTTGTCAGTGAACTCGTTGAACAAAATGGAAAAATCTATACATTCAACGTTTCTGCTTGGCAAGGTGAAAAATGTTTAGGTAAAGGCGTTCATAAACGAGCAACGGTAAACGCAAAACGTTTTATGGAAAAACTCCACCAAAACTAATCTAATCATAAGATCAAAATCAAATGAAATGGAGCAGTTTTATGCTCCATCGGACAAAATAAGATATCCCCAGCATGCTATTGCGCGATAGGCTGGGGTTTTTGTTTGTCCAGATTTTACATACATTTCACATGAGTGTGAACTTACATTTCACAATGCAACGTTATAGTGAATCTCGAATATAGAAAATAGAGCTATTATGAAGGTTCGATCGAAACGAAAAAGGATGACAAAAAACAAGTCATCTATCTTATCAAGATTGTGAAGACTTTTGCTATCGTTCATTTTCAATCCATGTCGCAAACCTTATTTGTAGCTTGAGTGCCTAAACAAACAAGATCATGTTTTGCAGGTGATTTCCTATCATTCCAAGGAATTTTTCACTCAGTGAAAAATCCAATTTGAATAAGCAGAAGTGGGGGAACGACAATGACATATAAAACAATCGTGATCGACTATGCGCACAAAGCAAAAAAATTGGCCGTAGCCATTGAAAAAACTGCAAATGAACGGGCCAAAGAAGGATGGGAACTCGTGACTTTCTCGCTGACACAGTCCGATAAGGCTATTTTACTATTTTGTGTGCCTGATGATCTCCAGCTAGAACAAAGCATGGATCAAGAAGTTTTTGCACAAAAGGAATCTGATGAAACTTACGGAGATGTTCAATGAAGCAAGCCATTATAGATATCGGTTCCAACTCCATGCGTCTAACGCTTTATGATATCGAAGATGAAAACTTCAAAATTCTATTTCGCGAGAAAGTGATGACCGGACTTGCTGGTTATGTAGAAGATGGAAAGCTAAGTACTGAGGGAATTGAGTGCGCTTGTGCTGGACTTTTGAATTTTAAAAGTATTCTAAAGACGCTTGAAATCAAAAATGTCAGCGTTTTTGCGACTGCATCTTTGCGTAATATTTCGAACACCGATCAAGCCTTATCCGCCATTTTCAAGGCGACCGGTTATTTGGTAGAAGTCATTTCTGGTGAGGATGAAGCGTTATTTGGTTATGCCGGCGCCATGCAACAACTCCACATGAGTGGTGGTGCATTCATGGATGTTGGTGGGGCAAGTACAGAAATCGTGACGTTTGAAGAGGGAAAACCAGTAGATTTTGCCAGCTTTCCGGTGGGTTCATTAAGTTTATACCGTCGTTGCGTCAAAAGAATTCTGCCTGGGGAAGGTTCCTTAAAACGCCTGCGTCAAGAAATATCCGATGTGATTGATGTGGATAAAGACAAAATAACACCAAGAGCGAAACTTGTTGGTGTCGGAGGGACAGCTCGTGCTGTTCTCAAATTGGCACGACGTTATTACAAACTCGCAAACGATTGCAACTGCATCACTGCCCAGCAACTAGATGGCCTTTGTACATTTCTTTGTAGCGGAAAAAAAGAGGCTAGCGATTTGATTTTACGTTTAGAAGCCGATCGGATTCACACGCTACTACCAGGGCTTCTGATTTTGCAATATGTGTTCAAGCTATTTAAAGCAGAACAACTCGTTGTCAGTCAATATGGAGTCCGGGAAGGATATTTATGTCAAAGAATACTCAAAAATATCGATATACCCAAAACCGCGAACTAAGCTGGTTACGTTTTAATCAGCGCGTTCTTGAAGAGGCAGCGGATCAAGACGTTCCGGCCTTGGAACGCTTAAAATTTATTTCTATTTTCTCCAGTAACTTAGACGAGTTTTTCATGGTACGTGTCGGATCTCTATTTGATCTTGCCCATATGACACCAGATGATACCGACAGTAAAACAGGTTGGACACCATCCAACCAATTGCGTCACATTTACCATACGATTCCAGGACTTTTGACGATGAAAAAGCAGATCTATACTGCTGTCATGGAAACGTTAGGTCAAAACGGAATCCAGGATGTTTCAATAGAAACACTGAATTCGGATGATCTAAAACAAGTGAATCGCTTTTTTAAAAAAGAACTTCTTCCTATTCTTTCTCCTATTTTGATCGGTCCAAACCATCCAGTACCGCATTTGGTCAATAAACGAATGAATGCTGTGGCAATGTTAAAAAATAAAAAAGGCGAACGCGCTGTCGGGATCGTACCAGTTCCCGCTCATGTATCACCTTACTTATTGCTTGAAGATGGGATGCGTTATGTCCGTACAGAAAATATCTTATTGCATTGGCTACCCTCATTATTTGATGCTTATACGGTCAAAGAAAGTTGTATTCTAACGGTCACTCGTAACGCCGATATTAGCTTTGATGATGAAAAATTCGAGGATAACGAGGATGATTTCCGTCGTCAAATGAAAAAACTGCTCAAGCAACGAGATCATCTTTCCGTTGTACGATTAGAATTAAGCACTCAAGTATCATCGGATTTCCAAAAACTATTATCCGGTATTGCCCGCGTGGAAAAATATCAAATTTTTGTCGACTCTACGCCCCTCAACATGGGTTATGTATTCAAGTTAGTTGGCGATTTACCTAAAGAATTGTCGACGCGATTGTTATATCCAACTTATCGTCCCCGTTGGGCCGAGGATTTAAAACATGATCAGCCGATAATGCCGCAAGTTCAAAAGAAAGACCGACTATTGTTCTATCCTTTTGATTCCGTTGATCCTTTCTTACGCCTTTTAAACGAGGCGGCGGATAATCCACATGTATTATCGATTAAGATCACCATTTACCGATTAGCTTCTTCTTCAAAAATTGCCCAGACACTTTGTCGTGCGGCGGAGAATGGAAAAGAAGTATTAGTTTTGATGGAACTTCGTGCCCGCTTTGATGAGGAAAATAACCTTTTATGGTCCAAGATGTTAGAGGAATCTGGTTGTCAGGTTATTTATGGAACGGAAGGTTACAAATGCCACAGTAAGATTTGTTTGATTACATTACGCAACCATAACAAGACAACTTATTTGACACAAATTGGGACAGGAAACTACAACGAAAAAACCAATGCGATGTATACCGATTTAAGCTTAATGACAACGGATCAGACAATTGGTGAGGATGCAGCAGCATTTTTCCGCAATATGCTCGTCAATAAGCTAGATGGTGAATATCAAAAACTGTGCGTATCTCCTTTTGGCATTAAAGAGATGTTATTGAAAAATATCGATCGTCAAATTGCCTTAGGAAAAGAGGGTTACATTTGCATTAAAACTAACTCTGTTACCGAACGCAATATTATCGACAAATTAGCTCAAGCCTCACAAGCAGGTGTAGAAGTGCAACTCATTGTGCGGGGAATTTGTTGTATTTTGCCAGGGGTAGTTGGCGAAACAGAACGTATTCATGTCACGAGTATTGTCGGTCGCTTTTTAGAGCATAGCCGTATTTATCAATTCGGCCGGGGCGAACAAGCTGAATATTATATTTCTTCGGCCGATCTTATGACCCGCAACTTAAACCATCGTGTCGAAATTGCTTGCCCAGTACAAGATGCACAGATTAAAGAACAACTCAAATGGATTTTAGATGCGCAATTACATGACACAGCAAAAGCGAGCTTGATCTTACCGGATGGGACATATTGCCGAAAACATAGTGCCGTCCCATTTGATTCACAGAATTATTTTATGGAACAATCCCCACATATCCCGGTTGAGCCTTCGCAAAAGCCGGAAAAACTATCTCAACGCATTAAGCAATGGTTTTCTGATGTGTTCAATGGATAAATTGAAAATTCAACGTTGAGGACTTTTTGTTCTGGATGATTTAAAGATAGGAAAGGTTAAAGATCATGAACTTTCGAATTTTCCAAAAGATCCAAAAAAAGAAATAGACTTTTTCGTTTTTTAGACTAAAACTCAAGACCATATTCAATCGGAGAATTTTCTCCGATTTTTTTTATTGGTCGATACAACATAAGAAAAAAGAGTGGTTTTGAGCAATGCTGAATTCTATAAATGAGCTTGGTTTCAGAATGGAAAAAAGTGGATTTGAAGAAAAAAATTTCGATGCGAATTGTTAGATTTCTAAAGACGAAAAAGAGGGGGCAATGATATAATTCTTGCATATAAATATGACAATTTGACCATATATATGGGTGTGCAAATAAAAATCATACGATGACGAGAAATCCATAGCCAATTTTTGGCATCACTTCTCTTTCTAGAGCTGCATGCCTGATTAATGATCATTTTTTTCTTCCGAAATGATATGGATTGTTGTTGTACGCATTGCACTGTTTGTTTTCTGTTTTTTGCCCATTTAAACCATGAACGCTCGCGAATAAAGAAACTTAACCACTATGTTGTGGTTGATCATATCCTTGAAAAAATAAAACAAGAATTGGATCATTTTACGCCGAATTATTTAATTTTGGACTTGTTCTTTTTTTCCATTAGCTTGATCTAGTTAGCTAAATGACGAATTTAGCATAGAAAGGCGGTGACACAATGACTTATCTTTTCCCGATCCTTTATCTTATTGTGTCTTATACGTTCTTCCTTTTGGCAGGATGTTTTGATAATAGAATCGCATTACAATTTTTATCGCTCCTTTTGCCTTTTATCATGAGCATTGTCAATTTGATTGTTGTACTAACCATTGGCAGAAAGTGGTCGCGAAAGACGTTGTTGAATTGCACTTTGATCATTAAATATGGATTGATTCCGTTCTATTTAATTGGTGGAAGTGCAACGATATTTGTAACTTTAATGGCATTATTTCCGTTGCCTTTAATGGCATTGTTTCCGTTGCCTTTAATGGCATTGTTTGGATTGTTCACCGTCTTCTTTTTAATGTTTGGATATGGAATTTTATTAGGAGCGGCGCCTTATTCTATCGCTTATCTTATCAAGTCATACCAAGATGGGATCCATCCAAAATGGTTAGTTATTGTAGCAGGGATTTGTCAGTTCTTCTTTTTTTTTGATGTACTGATCATGATGGTTTTGACATTCAAGGAACGATATAAAGTGAAAACGACGATTGCGGTATTCTGCGCGATGTGCCTAGCAATTTTGTTGATCATACTTTATGTAGCCATAACAATGGCTAGAACTTAATGGATATTTAAATTGAATAAAATAATTGGAATAAACATCAGAAAGGATTCTCGCTTATGAAAAAACAATGGATTGCATATACGACAAATAGTCTCTTGATTTGTAGCATGTTAGTCGGTTGTAGTTCAAAACCGCAACCAACGACTGAAACAAGCGTGGGAAATGATCAAGGTTGCACAGATAAAGCAATTTTATCGCAACTAAAAAACGATGGGACACCTGAGTTTGTACTTGAAGGGACTTATTACACGCTTCCTTTGGAAGCAAGCAAGCTCATTGATGCAGGTTGGAGTTTGGAAACAGAACAATATGATGCGCAAGATGTTTCTTTGCAACCTGGCGAACGCATATATGGGGAACTAACAAAAGGCGATCAAAAAATTGATGTCGCAATCGTAAATGATGGGGCAGAACCATGTAATCCGGCGCAGGATGGAACGGTAATTGAGCTCGAATACTCTGCCGATAAGAATTTGCCTAATCCTGATTTCTTTGTGACGATCAATGGAATCAATTGTGCAATGTCCAATGAAGCTTTACAAAAAGCATTGGAAGGCGTAGAGGGATATGCATTGAATTCAGCAGGAAATATCGACATCAATCAGACAATGGATGAGGATGAAATTGCGACTTATAAAGTGATTTTGTCTGATGACTTCACAGCAGTCACACTTGCTTCAGATAATATTTTTGAATTCAAAGATTATCAGCCACAAGAAATGAAAGAACAACAATCGAATGAAAAGATTGCTGCTTATAAAGAAACGACAAAAGCAGAAATGGAACCCTATGCGCAGGATTTCAACGCCATTGTCGAAGGATTTGATGAAGATCTGAGTGTTGGCTTCTACAGTGAAGGGACTGTATGGGGCGAAGAAGTTGCTGAATATAAATTGATTGCGGGAACGCCACTGGCTAGCGATGTCTCTCTTTATGTCGTAGAAGATCAATCTGGTCAGCTTTATTGCGTGAACAATCAAATATTGAACGAAGACGGTACTGTGAGCACTGCGATTGAACTTCAAGAAGGCGATCAGATTAAAGTTTGGGGCTATGCATCTCAGTATCTCGAACTACAAGAGGGCCTGAAAATTATTGTGATTCAACCAGGCATGATTGAATGCAATGGCAAATTGGAAATTTTAGATCAGAATCTGCGAGTAGACTGATGATTTTGAGCGCTGTAGGCATCGATCAAAGGTTTCATTCAACATTTTTTAACTTTCAACAATAATTAGGAGAAATGATTATGCTTACCATGAACGAAAAAGATAAACATGAAATGCTAGAAGCTATATTGGACGAAAATGAATCATATCAATGCAAATTATGGGCAGTCATTATGGCTGGAGCAGATACCTATGCACTGATCGGAGGACTTTCTACACTGACGAAAGGAGCTGCAGCTGCCTTAGGCGCATTAAGCAATGCTTATTGCTATATGGGGCTAACAGAGAAACATCTAAATCTTGTCATTGTAAATTCTATCGATGTGTCTAGCATTGAAAATCAACTCTCTCTTCCTTTGAGTAGTATCACAAAAGCGGAAGTCAAAGGTGGACTATTACCAGGAAGAAAAGTTGCCATGCTTTATTTTGGAAAAGATAAGATGAAAATTTCTTTGATGAATCATGCGATTGGCTCAGATATTCAAAATCAGAAAGAGAATGTTGGAAAGTTCTGCCAGGTTGTTTCTAAACTTGGATAATAGGCTAGAGATTTTATAGGAAAACAACGAAGATGGAAAATCGAAAAATTTCAAAAAAAACAATATTGAAGATAGTAGGGGCACTTTTGGCTCTGGCTTATTTGGGATTTTGTCTCTATGCAGGGATTA
>Peterbilt_p1__coassemble_576_pt1 | contig 20049 bp, 16 predicted proteins | sample Peterbilt_p1__metabat2_high_PE_014 | metagenome-assembled genome bin Peterbilt_p1 | reverse complement strand
AACGATTGTTAAATCGATTCCTTCATTTTGGGCAAATTCAGCTAATTCATCGATTTTAGAATCATCGATATTTACAAGTTTGCCAATTTTAGCCATACCAGGATTTCCTGGTGCGCAATATAATTGATCGCAAAGTTTGGACTGACTTGCTGCTAAAGCAAGTGCGTGTTCGCGTCCTCCTTTACCAATAACTAGAATTTTCATCTGTCTCGAAACTCCTGATTAGTGTTTGAAATGGCGAACGCCTGTGAAGACCATCGCGATATTGTGTTTGTTGCATTCTTCAATTGAGAGGTTATCTTTAATAGATCCACCTGGTTGAATAATTGCTGTTACACCAGCAGCAACTGCTGCTTCAACTGTATCTGGCATTGGGAAGAATGCATCGGATGCCATAACGGATCCTTTTGCTTTTTCTCCTGCTTGTTCGATCGCAATTTTAGCCGCCCCTACACGGTTCATTTGGCCTGCACCAACACCGATTGTTTGGTTGTCTTTGACTAAAACGATCGCATTAGATTTAACGTGTTTAACGATATTCCATCCAAACAGAAGTTGTTCAAGTTCTTCTTCTGTTGGTTTACGATCTGTTGGATAAGTTAAATCTTCAACTTTTAATTGATGATCATCGATTTCTTGAACTAAAAGGCCATCGTTTACGTTTGTGTATTTCAATGTGTTATTTGGTTCAAGTGTTGTATCGAGTTGTAATAAACGGATGTTTTTCTTTTGTGTTAAAATTTCAAGCGCTTTGTCTTCGAAACCTGGTGCAATGATGATTTCCAAGAAGATTTTAGAAAGTTTTGTAGCGAGTTCTTCATCAACAACATCATTAAGAGCAACGATTCCACCAAAGATAGAGATTGGATCGGCATCGTATGCTTTATCCCAAGCTTCATTGATTGTTTTTCCTAAACCAACACCACATGGGTTCATGTGTTTTAATCCAACAGCTGCTTTAGAACCTTCGAAATCTTTTAAGACTTCGATTGCTGCATTACCATCTTGGATATTGTTGTAGGATAACTCTTTACCATGTAATTGTTTTGCGTTTGCTAAAGAGTATTGTGGACGCATACCTTTGTAGAATGCTGCTTTTTGGTGTGGGTTTTCGCCATAACGTAAATCTTGCACTTTATCGAAAGTGATTGTCATGCTTTCTGGGAACTGTTCTCCACATTTTTTGGTTAAGTAATCTGCGATCATTGCATCATAACGAGCAGTGTGACGGAATACTTTAGCAGCTAAATGTTCGCGTGTTTCTAAAGTTGTTTCTCCGTTAGTTTGAATTTCTTCTAATACTTTTGCGTAGTCTTTTGGATCGCAAAGTACAGGGATGTAACGGTAGTTTTTAGAAGCAGAACGTAACATGCTTGGTCCACCGATATCGATATTTTCGATGATTTCTTCATGGCTTACGCCTTCTTTTTGAACAGTTTCTTTGAATGGATATAAGTTTACGCAAACTAAATCGATATATTCAATTCCGAGTTCTTTAATTTGGGCAACGTGTTCTGGATTTTCACGAACGCAAAGTAAAGCACCATGAACATTTGGATGTAAAGTTTTTACACGACCATCCATGATTTCTGGAAAACCAGTTACATCAGAGATCGAAATTGTCGAAACTCCAGCATCAGCTAATGCTTTACGAGTTCCCCCTGTCGAAATAATTTCATAACCGGCATCAACAAGCCCTTTGGCAAAATCGACTAACCCAGTTTTATCTGAAACGCTGATTAATGCTCTTTTCATTTTGAGCTCCTCTCTTTTGATCAAACAGACCAAGGAAAATCAAGAAATGATTTTCCTTTTGTCCGTCTTTTAAAATGATTTTTATTATTGATTCGATTCGCGTTGTTGAATCTGTTTAGCTGCTAAATTCACACCGCGATAGAATAAGTCATATTCTTTGGCATGAACGGCAGTTTCTAATTGATCTAATGTCCAAGATGGATCGATATCGACACGTTCTTGAATGATCAATTGACCTTGGTCAATTTGGTCATCGATAAAATGAACAGTGACTCCGGTATGATCCACTTTTGCATCAAATGCATCTTGAATGGAGTGAGCGCCTGGAAAAGCAGGAAGTAATGCTGGATGTAAATTGACGATCGCATTTGGATAAGCATCCAATAATGTTTTGCCGACAATTCGCATATAGCCTGAAAGAACGATCATCTCAACATTCAACTCTTTGAGCCAAACGAGGATATCTGCTTCATAAGCTGCTTTATCTGGATACGCTTTAGGGTTGTACCAACGTTGTGGTACATTCAAGCGATCCGCTTTTGCACGAACTGCTGCTTGTTCTTTATCACAAACAAGACCAACGATATTGACATCTAATAAGCCTTGGTTTGCTTTTTCCATGAGCGCTTCAAAATTTGTCCCGCTTCCGGATGCGAACACAATGACGTTCATCGATGAAGCTCCACTTCACCTGAATCAGTTACGACACCGATTTTGTAGCTTTCTTGGTTCATTTCTTTTAATAAAGCTTGAACATGGTCTGCATCTGCTGGATCTACTGCAATGACAAATCCGATACCCATGTTGAATACGTTATACATTTCATGTTCAGTAACATTGGAACGTTTCTGGATGAAATCAAAAATTGCAGGTCTTGGGAAACTATCGAGATCGATAGAAACACCTAATCCTTCTGGAAGCATTCTAGGAATGTTTTCGAAGAACCCACCACCTGTGATGTGAGCCATACCGTGTAAGTTCACTTTGCCAAATAAGTGTTTTACAGGTTTTACGTAGATAACTGTTGGTTCGAGTAATACGTCACCTAAACGTTTTCCACCAAGTTCTTCAAATGTTGCATGTGGATCGCAATGATTATCTTTGAATAACACTTTACGAACTAAAGAGAAACCATTGGAGTGAACACCAGAAGAAGGTAAACCGATTAATACGTCACCACTTTTAACATTTTCGTTTGTTAATAAGTTTGCGCGATCTACTGCACCAACGCAGAATCCAGCTAAGTCATAATGATGAACATCATACATATCTGGCATTTCTGCAGTTTCACCACCGATTAATGCACAATCACTTAATACACATCCATCCGCAACACCTTTAACAATTGCTTCGATCACTTCTGGATGGTTTTTTCCAACTGCGATGTAATCGAGGAAGAATAAAGGAGCAGCTTGTTGAACTAATACGTCATTAACGCACATTGCGACCGCATCGATACCGATTGTATCGTGGCGATCCATTTCAAAAGCCATCATTAATTTTGTTCCGACACCATCTGTTCCGGAAACTAATACAGGATCGTTAAATCCTGCTGCTTTTAAATCGAACATCCCGCCAAAAGCTCCAATAGACGCCATTGCGCCTGGAACAGTTGTACGTGCGACATGTGATTTGATTCGTCTAACACTATCGTAACCAGCCTCTAAATCGACACCAGCTGCTTTATATTGATCTGCCATATTATCCCTTTCCATTAATGTTTCATTGATATGGATATTGAAACATGCCTACAAGATCGATGAGTCGACAAGTGGATCAAATCCTTTTGTCGATTCAAAGATCTGCAAGCGTGTTATTTTTAATTTTTTATTTGTTGTTCAACCGAAATTGATTGAAATGTTTTTATTTTCCTTTGTGTGTGAAGAAAGATACACCAGATTCGAAAATATCTTGGTCGCAATCGCCAGCGATATTTTTGAATAATCCATCTTCATAACGTTCGCTATGTCCCATCTTACCGAAGATCATGCCGTCTTCAGAAAGGATACCTTCGATTGCCAAGCATGTTCCGTTTGGATTGTATTGACCATCCATTGTTGGATTACCTTCTGGGTCAACGTATTGAGTAGCGATTTGACCATTAGCTTGGAGTTTTGCAAGTAATTCAGGGCTAGCCATGAATTTACCTTCACCATGAGACATTGCAACAGAGTGAATTTGACCTGCTTTGAAGTTTTGTAACCATGGAGAACGGTTAGATGTAATTCTTGTAGAAGCAATATGAGAAATGTGACGGTTAATGTCGTTTCTGAATAATGTTGCTAATTCATTTACATCATGAGAGCTATCGCCAAATGGTAATAATCCAGATTTAACGAGAGCCTGGAATCCGTTACAGATACCTAAGATTAAACCTTCGTTAGCACGCATTGTTTCGATTGCTTTGGCAATACGTGGGTTACGTAATACGGAAACGATAAATTTACCGGATCCATCTGGTTCATCTGCTAAGGAGAATCCACCAACAACCATCATGATTTGTGCTTTTTCGATTTCTTGAGCTAATGTTTCGATGGACTGACGGATGTGATCAACATCAAGGTTGTTGAAGACAACGACATGTACTTCAGCTCCAGCACGTCTGAATTTAGTTGCTGTATCTAATTCACAGTTTTGTCCTGGGAATACTGGAATTACGACAACTGGTTTTTCAACTTTAACTTTAGAGAAGCGTTTTTCACCTTCAAATAAAGGTGTATCTAAAGTTTCTTTAGATCCTTCAACAAGTCTTGGATAAAGATCATCGTAACGGCTTGTCCAAGCTGCATAAGCTTCATCTAAGCTTACGTGTTCATCGTTGATGTGTAATTCAGGTGTTTCTAAAGTTGTACCGATCTTAGTCCAGTTCGGAAGATCTACTTCGTTTTGTGTTTCGACAATTAAGCTACCTAAACGATATGCATATGGTTTTTCAATTGTGATTTGTGCACCAATTTCGTTACCAAATGCCATGATTGCCGTTGCAGCCCCTACACCACTGTCTTTAACTAAACGAGCGGATAAAATGTTACCTGCTTTGTTTTGAGCTAAAACGTTTTTAAAGTTTTCTTTAATTTGAGCGTAGTTTGGCTCGTAGTTAGCAAGTGGGTTATGTTCAACTAAGTAGATGTTGGATCCAGCTTGTTTAAATTCACCACAAACGATTGCATCTGTTTTAGCAGTTGTTACTGCAAATGTGATTAATGTTGGTGGAACGTGGAGTTCGTTGAATGTACCACTCATAGAGTCTTTACCACCAATTGCTGGTGTTTCGAATTCCATTTGCGCATTAACTAAACCGAGTAATGCTTCTAATGGGTAACCCCATTTTTCAGGATCTTTACCTAAACGTTCAAAGTATTCTTGGTTTGTTAAACGAGCAGTAAATGGATCAGCACCTAATGCACTTAAACGTGCTAAGGATTCAACTACAGAATATTGCGCTCCTAACCATGGTGAGAAACGAGATAATTTTGGATCAAAACCATAAGTCATTAAAGAGCAAGTGTTTGTGAATCCATCTACTGGTAATTTTTGAACAGAACCAATTTCTGGAGTGCGTTGTGTTTTACCACCAAATGGCATGAGGACAGTACTCTTACCGATGGAGGAGTCAAACATTTCTGCTAAACCGCTTTGGTTTGCTGTGTGATCTTGTTGTAAAGCAGTTAATAAGTCTGTTTGCTGATCGTTAACTTTCCATGGGTTAACGTCTTGTTCACCAGATTTCATTACGACGTCTACGTTTTGACGAACACCGTTTGTATCTAAGAATTCACGATCTAAATCAACGATAACATCGCCACGCCATTTCATGATCAGACGTTTGTCAGCACGAACTTCTGCAACTTTGATCGCATTTAAGTTTTCTTTTTCACATTCTTTTAAGAACGCATCGAGGTCTTTCGCTTCGATACAAACTGCCATACGTTCTTGGCTTTCAGAGATCGCAAGTTCAGTTCCATCTAAGCCAGTATATTTAACTGGTACAGCATCTAAGTTAATGTCTAAGCCATCTGCTAATTCACCAACTGCGACGGATACCCCACCAGCACCGAAGTCGTTTGCTTTTTTGATTAAACGTGTTGCATCTGGGTTACGGAATAAACGTTGTAATTTACGTTCCATAACCGCATTCCCTTTTTGTACTTCAGAAGAGCATGTATCTAAGGAAGTGTCAGTATGTTCTTTGGAAGAACCAGTAGCACCACCGATACCATCACGACCAGTAGCACCACCGATATAAACGATGACATCACCAGCAGCTGGTTTTTCACGTTTTACGTGATGTTTAGGTGCAGCACCAACTACACCACCAACTTCCATACGCTTAGCAACGTATCCTTCATCAAAAATTTCTTCGACATAAGTCGTAGCTAAACCGATCTGGTTTCCATAAGAGGAGTAACCACGAGCTGCAGTTTTGGAAATTTTAGATTGTGGAAGTTTATGTTCAAGTGTTTCAGATAGTGGAGCAGTAATATCAGCAGCACCAGTAATACGCATTGCTTGGTAAACATAGCTACGTCCGGAAAGTGGGTCACGAATTGCACCACCGATGCATGTTGCTGCACCACCGAATGGTTCGATTTCTGTTGGGTGGTTGTGTGTTTCGTTTTTGAACATTAATAACCAAGGTTCAGGCTGACCATTGACATCCACTTCGATTTCAATGGAGCAAGCATTGATTTCATCACTGACTTCTTGGTCATCTAATTTTCCGCGTTTACGTAATGTACGACCGGCAATTGTTGCAAGATCCATCAATGTGATTGGTTTTTCTTCGCGTCCAGTTTCTTTACGTAAATCAAGATACATCTGCCATGCTTTTTCTAATTTTTCATTGAATGTTGCATCATCAAAATGAACGTTCTTTAAAATTGTTTCAAAAGTTGTATGACGGCAGTGGTCAGACCAATAAGTATCCAATACACGGATTTCTGTCATGAATGGATCACGATGTTTTGTATTTTTGAAGTAGTCTTGAATGAAGGCTAAGTCTTCATTTGACATCGCAAGTCCTAATTCAGTACGCATTGCTGCGATTTGATCAGCATCTAAGTTGATGAATCCTTCAACAACAGGAACGTCTTGGATATCCACTTTTTGGCTATCGTCTAAAACGTTCATATCTTTTTTACGAGATTCAACTGGGTTGATCATGTAGTGCTCAATTGCTTCGAGTTGTTTTGCAGTTACATTTTCCATCACCATTAAAGTTCCGGAGTGAATGCGAACATCTTCTTTATTGTTTAAAAGCATTAAGCATTGCATTGCTGAATCGGCACGCTGGTCATATTGTCCAGGTAAAAATTCGAATGCCAATACAGTTTTGCCTTCAAGATTCAGATCGCTTTCTGTTAAAACTTCGTCAATTGCTGGTTCAGCAATAACGTTTTTTTCCAATAAAGCTAAATCGTTGTCGTCGGCATTAAAAATGTCATAAATCACGTACAGTTCTACAGAGAAATCATCAGCTAAAGAAAGGTCTTTTTTCAATGTTTCCTGTAAAGATGTACTTTCTACCATGTAGGCAGGTTTCTTTCGAATCAGTCTACGAGTATCCATTTGAATATATTTCCTCTTTATTACCCTTTTGGGTTTTAAAACTCACGATCCTTAATTATCGAATTGCTCTTCTCATTCTTCTCAAATTGCAAAATAAGCTAAACTGTACAGTCGATATCATTGCGTATTGTCTAATTGATCACTTGATCATTTTTGTTTTGAAGAAGAATTGAAAATCAATCATTTTTGACACATCGGTGTGAGTGATTTCCATTAGTTATTGTCTTCTAAATAAGATTGTTTTAATACAGATTCTTTTTGGTCCGCTTTGAATTTTTCTAAAATTGCTCTCATTTTTGGATCAGAAAGAGCCAAGATTTGTCCAGCAAGAATTGCAGCGTTTTTCGCACCTGCTTTTCCAATTGCAACAGTTGCAACTGGTACTCCAGCTGGCATTTGTACAGTAGAAAGAAGGCTATCCATTCCACCAAGAGCTGAAGTTTGCATTGGAATGCCGATAATTGGCAAAATTGTTGAGCTAGCGAGTACTCCGGCTAAGTGCGCAGCACCACCAGCTGCAGCAATAATCACCTGGATTCCGTTATCCTGTGCATTTTTAGATAATTCGAGAACGGCATCTGGTGTACGGTGTGCAGAAAGTACACGTACTTCATAAGGAATTTCGAGTGCTTTAAGCTGATCGAGACATCCTTCCATAACTGGGAGATCAGAACGACTTCCCATGACAACTAAAACTTTTGCGTTTTCCATTAATTGTTCCTATTCCTTTCACTTGTTCAATGTCCACTTGAACATCGGTATTTTGAGGATCTCAATATGGTTTTTGTTGGTCTTTTTGGCTTTGTATTAAAAATTAAATACAAAAAGCGTACCGGTTAGAAAAAAAGGTACGCAAAAAGATTGTTTGATAAATGAATAATACTGATGAAGTCTAAAGTCATGACCATAACCTTACCCCCAAAAGCTCGCAGTTCGTCTGCACAATTATACTAATTCAAAGCATTAAGCCTTTTCAATGCCTCGTGATGAAATCGCTAATATTTTGATTGATGTGTCACTAAGTTATGGATATGAAACACTTTCTTAATGTTTTTATTGTGTTCAAATTTATTTCATTGAAACCAAAATTCTGATCGATATAATGAAGGCGATTTATCAAAAAAAAGACAAATGAAAATTATTCATTCTCTCAATCAAATCTGTCTTGGTTTTTAATCCTTTCTATTCTACTAAAATCAATAATTTAGATAATGTAACAACATGAGACAGAGAACGAGTAAAATGTCTTTGTCTATGGAGGTTATCAAATATGAACGATCATTCTATCTATCAATCCCCTCTTTCTGCTCGTTATGCATCCAAAGAGATGAAATATCTCTTTTCTGAAGAAAAGAAATTTAAAACTTGGCGAAAACTGTGGATTGCTCTTGCGCAAGCTGAACAAGAACTCGGTTTAAGCATCACAGATGAACAAATCGCTCAGTTACAAGAATATGCTGAAGATATCAACTACGATGTCGCAAAAGCACGTGAAGCAGTCGTTCGACATGACGTAATGTCTCACGTTTATGCCTATGGCCAACAAGCCGATAAAGCCGCTGGCATCATCCACTTAGGCGCAACAAGTTGCTATGTTGGAGATAACACAGACTTAATCGTTATGCATGAAGCTTTAGAGCTTATTTTAGAAAAACTTGCTGCTGTATTAGCTCGTTTGAAAAAATTTGCTCTTGAATACAAAGATATGCCATGCCTTGCTTTCACTCATTTCCAAGCTGCTCAACCAACAACGATTGGTAAACGTGCTTCTTTATGGGCGCAAGATTTAGTGATGGACTATGAAGAAATTTCTTGGCTTTTAGAACACAAGAAATTACTTGGCCAAAAAGGAACAACAGGAACTCAAGCTTCCTTTTTAGAATTATTTGATGGTGATTCTCAAAAAGCTGCTCAAATCGACAAATTAATTTGCGAGAAAATGGGTTATGACGATTGGTTTGCCGTATCCGGTCAAACTTATCCTCGTAAATATGACACACGTGTCCTTCAAGCCCTTTCTTCCATTGCGCAATCCGCACATAAATTCTCCAACGACTTACGTTTATTACAACACAAAAAAGAAATGGAAGAACCATTTGCGAAAAACCAAATCGGATCAAGTGCTATGGCTTATAAACGCAACCCTATGCGTTGTGAACGTATGGCTGCCCTAGCTAACTATGTAATTTCCGATACGATGAACCCGGCGATCACAGCTGCTACCCAATGGTTTGAAAGAACATTAGATGACTCTGCAAACAAACGTATTGCCGTTGCTGAAGCGTTCTTAGCAACTGATGGTATTTTAGATCTTTATCTCAATATCACAGATGGATTAGTAGTTTATCCAAAAGTTGTAGAAGCTGATTTACGTAAAGAATTACCATTCATGGCAACAGAAAACATTATGATGGATGCAGTTAAAGCTGGTGGTAACCGCCAAGAATTACATGAATTAATTCGTGTTCATTCCATGGAAGCAGGACGTCAAGTCAAAGAATTCGGCTTAGAAAACGACTTACTCGATCGTATTGCTAATGACCCTGCATTCCCATTAACAAAAGAAGAACTTGAAGCAAGAATGGATCCTTCTCTCTATGTTGGACGTGCTCCAGAACAAACTCTTGAATTCTTCAGCCAAGTTGTCGATCCAATTTTAGACAAACACCCAGAAGCAAAAAATCTCGTTGCTGAAATCAACGTCTAAGTTCAATATTCAATTAAAGATTAAGAGCGTTACAGGATACTGAATTAAAATGAGTTCTGTAATGCTCTTTTTTTATAAAATGATGAGAGGTTTAAAAATGAATAACGAAAAAGTATATAACATGAAATTGAACAAAGTTTATCCATTACTCGTGAACAAGGCAACAAAGAAAGGCGAACTGTTGAAGAAGTCAACCAAGTAGTCGAATGGTTAACGGGTTATACTCCAGAATCTATTCAATTTTCCCTAGAGCAAGACATCACTTACGGAGAATTCTTTTTGAATGCACCTTGCCTCAATGAAAATCGCAAACTGATTAAAGGGGTAATTTGTGGCGTTCGTGTTGAATCTATTGAAGAGCCTTTGATGCAAGAAATCCGCTATCTCGATAAGCTCATTGATGAACTCGCAAAAGGAAAAGCAATAGAGAAAATCTTGCGCTCTCAACAATAATATTGTTTACTCTTTCCTAGATTTAAAACGACGTTTTTTTCGTCATACAAAACACAAACTCAATTAAATAAAATGCGAAGAAAATCATCATGATCTTTTAGCCCCCAATTCAACAAAAAGTCAGATCACAAAAAAGTAAAAACAATTTGAGAAACTAAAAAAAAGGATTAACTTCTGCAGATACAGAAATCAATCCTCATTTTTTTGGGGTATTCAAAGTTCAAGAAATAAGTTGGGGGACTTGTTGTGGGTTTTAGAATAATGTTTTATAAATTTCTTGAATTTGTTCTTTATTTAAATTTACATAACCGTTAGACATTAAGCGTTGCTGGTTCAATACAACACTTTCGCTAAAGGTTACAATTTCTTCTTCTTTCATACCTAAAGAAGATAATGTTGGTACTTCGACAATAAAACGAATCAGTTGGTCTAACTTTTCAAATGCATCTTTAACTTCGCATCCTAAACAATCGGCAACGAGTTGTTTTAGATCATTTAGAACTTCTTCAGGTCGTAAGCGTTCATACATTTTGAGCACTTCTGCTAAGAAAATAGAATTCGCAAGACCATGCGTCACGTGGTAAGTACCACTTAATGGATAGCTGATTCCATGCACACATCCTGTTCCTGTATTCGCAAAAGAAAGACCGGCCATATTACTTGCAACCATAAAAGATTCCATTAATTGTGCACGATCAACTCCTTGCTGCAATTGTAGGAAGTTGTTGATGTATAAGCGAATGGCCTTTTCTTGGAATAAGCGAGTATAAACATTGCTGCGAGCGGATAAATATGATTCGATCGCATGGACTAAACCATCCACGGCACTTGTATACAGATAAAAATCAGGAACCGAATTTAACAAACTTGGGATGAGAATTGCTTTATCGGCATAAAGTGGATCTTTTGCTAATCCCAGTTTTGTTTTCATATTTAACATTTCAACAATGGAAATATTGCTAACTTCTGATCCAGAACCACAAGTTGTTGGTACAAGGATTAGTGGATAGTTATGTTTTAATTCGTCTTGGTGATCAAATAGATATTGGCAATCAAAACCGCTTTCGCATACGCATAACAGTTTAGCCATATCCATAACGCTACCACCACCAACGGCAATGATTCGTTTACATCCGCTATCTAAAAAATCTCGGATTAAGGCGTTGACCATATCACTGTTTGGTTCACCTTGACCATATTTTGAGCGGAAGAATACCTTTCCTGCTTGAATGATTGCTTTAAAATCGTGTTCATAAACACTTTTTGAAATCAAGATAAAATCATCTTCATAGAAGGGGTTAGCTTCTACAAATGATGGTGCATCCTCATAACACTCGATTTGAGGAACAATTTTAAATCCATTCATAATAAACCTCATTTTTGAAAAAAAAGACCTTCGGAAAGGTCTTTTTTTATTAATTACATACTATGAGCTTTTTTCGTGCAAGCTTTCATAGCTTCTAATACAGAACTGCGGAAGCCTTTTTCTTCTAATACGCGAACTGCTTCAATTGTAGTACCAGCTGGGGAACAAACCATGTCTTTTAAAGCACCTGGATGCATACCAGTTTCTAATACCATTTTTGCAGAACCGTATACCGCTTGAGCTGCAAATTTGTAAGCTAAATCACGTGGCATACCATCGCATACAGCACCATCAGCTAAAGCTTCGATGAACATGTAAACGTAAGCTGGGCTAGATCCAGATACACTTACAACAGCATCCATCATATATTCAGAAACTACTGCACATTTTCCGAAACCGTTTAATAAATTTAATACAGTTTCAACTTCTTCTTTAGTAACAAATTCATTAGGGCAAGCTGCTGTCATACCTTCTTTAACCATTGCTGGTGTGTTAGGCATGCAACGAACGATCTTAAGATCACGTCCAAATTGTTCGTGTAAACGAGCTAAAGTTTGTCCTGGAGCAATTGTAACGATGATTGTGTTGTCTTTCACAACATCTTTAATTTCATTGATTACAGCTGCATAGAATTGAGGTTTAACGGATAATACGATGATTTCACTATTTTCAGCTACTTCAACGTTGCTTAATGTTGTGTTAATTCCTAATTCTGCTTTTGCTTTTTCTAAACTTGGTGCAAATGCATCAGAAGCAATGATTTCATCAGCTTTTAAGATATTTGATGAGATAATGCCTCCCATCATCGCTTTTGCCATGTTTCCACTGCCAATAAATCCTAATTTCATTTGTAAAACTCCTCTAAATCTATTCAATTTTGTTCAAAATTTTTATTCAAAATCTTGTTCAGTACGATCGATGATTTCGTCCTGAAGTTCTTTACTCAAGTTACGGAAATGGTCACTGTATCCAGCAACACGAACGATTAAGTCTCGGTATTCTTGAGGGTTGTTCTGAGCGTTGATCAATGTTTGACGATCGATAACGTTGAACTGTACGTGGTGTCCATCCATGTTGAAGTATGTACGAACAAAGTCTGCCATATGGTCAAGACCAGCTTCTCCAGCTACAACACTTGGAGTGAATTTTTGGTTCAATAATGTACCACCTGTACGTAAGTGGTCCATTTTGGAGCAGGATTTTGCAACTGCTGTTGGTCCGTTAACGTCAGCACCTTTTTCTGGAGAAATACCTTCAGAAGTTGGTTTATGAGCACGACGACCGTTTGCACTAGCAAGCATAACTTCACCGAAGTAAACGTGGCAAGTTGTAGGAAGCATGTTGATTCCCCATTTACCATTTTTCATGTTGTCACGGCCAGTGATTGTTTGTTGATAATGGTTGAATACGTCTTGCATGATGTCATCTGCATAGTCATCATCGTTTCCGTATTTTGGAGTTTTGTTCAATACAAGGTTCAACATTAATTCGTTACCTTCGAAGTTATGGAGACATGCGTCTGCAATTTCAGGTAATGTGAATTTATGTTTGTCAAATACGTTGTATTTGATTGAAGATAAGGAGTCAGTGATTGTACCGATACCTACACCTTGTAAGTAGTTAGTGTTATAACGAGCACCACCAGCATTGTAGTCTAAACCACGGGAAATGCAGTCATCAGTTAAGATGGACAAGAATGGTGCTGGCATGTATTTAGCAAAGATTTGAGTGATTTTGTTAGAACCTTCAACTTTGATATCTGCGAAGTATTCAACTTGTTTTTTGTAAGCTTCGAAGAATTCTTCATAAGTTTTGAAATCTTCTGCTTTACCAGTGTGAAGACCTAATTGTTGTTTAGATACGTGGTCATAACCATCAAACATAGTTAATTCTAAGATTTTTGGTAAGTTGAAGTAACCTTGAAGGATGTATGCTTCACGACCGAATGCACCTGTTTCAACACATCCACTTGTACCACCCATACGAGCGTCTTGGATTGTTTTACCAGCATTTAATAATTCTTGGATGATTGCTTCTGTGTTATAGAAAGCTGGTTGACCCCATCCTTTACGAGATATTTCACAAGCACGTTTCAAGAATTTTTGAGGTGTTTTGCGGGAGATCTGTACGTTAGAAGATGGTTGTAATAATTTCATTTCATCCATGCAGTCTAAGATCAAGTAACTTACTTCGTTAACACCGTCTTTACCATCTGGTGTAATACCACCAGTGTTGATGTTTGCGAAGTCAGTATATGTACTAGATTCTTTTAAAGTAATACCTACTTTTGGTGGAGCTGGTTGGTTGTTAAATTTAACCCAGAGACATTCTAATAATTCTAATGCTTTGTCATGATCAAGAATTCCTTCTTCGCAGTCATGAACATAGAATGGGTTTAAGTGTTGGTCTAAACGTCCTGGAGAGTAAGCATCCCAAGGGTTTAATTCAGTTGTAACACCTAAGTGTACGAACCAATACATCTGGATTGCTTGCCAGAATGTTTCTGGTTTGTGTGCTGGTACAACATCACAGTTGTGCGCAATCTGTAATAATTCTTCTTTACGAACTGGATCAGTTTCTTTTTCAGCCATTTCACGAGCTAAGGCAGCATAACGTTTACCTAAAATCATGATTGCATCACACATGATGCTCATAGCATTTAATTGTTCGCGTTTAGACATCGCTTTTTCATCGTTTAAGTAGTCTAATTTTGCGATAGCGTCTTGGATATCTTTTTGGTAATCTAAGAAACCTTTAACGTATAATTTTTCGGAACCAACTGTGTGTCCTGGACCACGTTGTTCCATGAATTCTGTGAAGACACCAGCTTCATAGCATCTTCTCCATTCATCAGTCATGGATTCGATGATTTTTTTACGGATAGAACGTTTTTCCCAGAATGGAATGATTTCTTCTTCTTGGATTTTTAAATCTTCATCGCTGACCTTGAAGCAGATTAAGTCACGGTCGTTCATTACGTGCATGTCTTCAATTGTGTGGCAGCAAAGTTCAGGGAATGTAGGAGTTGACTGAGGTCCAGCACCTTTATCCCCAACGATTAATTCACCATCTTCGATTGTGATTGTTTTGTTTTCAAAAATTTCTTTCATTGAAAGTGCACGTAATTCTGGAATAGACACGCTTCCTTCATATTTTTTGTAAGCTTGTGTCATGTAGATTGCACGTTCCATGAAAATGTGTGGAGTTGTTTCTACAGACTGTTTTCTGAGCTTACGTACACGTTCGTTCATCCCTCTTAATTCTTCCATGATTATCCTCCTATTTTGACATTAGAAAATCCATTTTTTTCGAATTCAGATTTGATTTTTGCCATTTTATCTTTAGATGGCACTTGGCAATCTTTTGCCAAGTATGGACGACGTAATTTCTCATATTTGCTAGATCCTGTGTTATGATATGGCAATAAATTTACGCGTGATACCTGAATATTTTTATCTTTTAAATATTGAATGATATCCGCAATCGATTTATCGTCATCATTCACTGGAACTACGATTGGAATACGAATGTTGATACTCGCTCCTAATTCACATAAGAATGTATCAACATAAGGCGCAATACGAACATAATTTTCCGTTGGAGCAAAGCCACATGTGTCGATGCATAAATCATATCCTTTTGCTTTAATGCGTTTGCATAAAGTTTCAAGATATTCGATTGGCGCAGACATTACTTCGCCACCCGATAAAGTAACACCACCACCAGATTGTTCGTAGAAGTCTTTATCTTTATCGATGATCTTCATCAAGTCTTTGATTTCATACTGTGTTCCACAAACTTCACGGTTATTTAAAATACAGAAATCGGTACAATCAGCGCATCCAACGCATAATTTTGTATCAGTAATGAAATGACCATTTTCAAATTTGATAGCTCCATGGCTGCAGTGTTTTTGACATGCACCGCAATCTACGCATTTTTCATAATTGATCATTGGCTCTTTTTCATAAGACTGACTTTCTGGGTTGTGACACCACCAGCATCTCAATGCGCAGCCTTTAAAGAAAATTGTTGTACGGATTCCATCCCCGTCGTGAATGGAATACTTCTGAATATTGACTATATTTGGCTTTTCCACCTTGCCGCCTCCTCGAAATTGACTTTTAACGGTAATCGCCTAACATTAGATTTTGTAAATAGAAATGAGGTATTTGCATGTCCGAAATCACCAACATCGGCGTTGGAACAAGAATCAAAGAGATTCGTAACCAACAAAACATCACATTGAAACAATTGAGTGAAAGCACGAATCTTTCGATTGGTTTTCTTTCTCAATTGGAACGTGGATTATCCAATGTCGCAATCGACTCTTTGCAGAAAATTGCGAATGCTCTACAAACACCAATCCAAGAGATTTTGGATACTCGCCAGATTGATGAAGAGGACCTTTCTCCTCTATTAAGAACTTATGACCGTAAAATAACTGTTGTGAATCCAACATTATATTCATGTGTGTTATCCAACTCTGTTCACAATCTTTCATTTCTTCCTCGAGAATGTCATCTACAACCTTCCGGTATAGAAAACTTTGATATTCAAACCTATTCTCATGAAGGATATGAATGGATCTATGTACTCGAAGGAAACCTTCGAGTAACCATAGATCGTGAACAAATCGATTTATATCCAGGAGATACGATCACGATTGATTCAACTAAGCTTCATAACTGGCAGAATTGTGGTTCTAAAACTGCAAAGTTTATTACGATTAATACTCCAAATCCATTTAAGAAATAGAGAGAAATTTCTCTCTATTTTTTTTATTTATCCCAGAAGAATGAATAAGTAGTTTGCGAATACACCAGCGCAAAGACCGCCGATTAACTGGAATAAAATAGCTTGTTTAACGAATTGGTTTTGTTTCAAAGTATCCAACATACCGATGTGAGTACTTAAGAATCCAGACATGCAGATACCCATACCTGTAAATACTGCTACAGTCTGTGCATTTGCTAATCCTTGGTCGATGAAACCTTGAGTCATACCCATCGCACTACCTACAGCACCTAAAGCTGTGAATGGATATGCTAATACTTCCGCATTATCGAATCCCCAAAGAACACGAGCAACTGGTAAGAAGTATTGTCCGATTGTAGGTAATAATTTTACACCTTCGTAAGCAACACCTAAGTATTCGCCGTTTTCACCAGATGGTCCGAAAGTTAAGATCATTACGAATGTACAAATTAATACAGTTCCAGAAGCACAAGCTAAACCTAAAGATACACCAGATTTAGCTCCATCCATCATGGCAGACATGAAGCGTTCGAATGCTCCTCCGTTACGGATTGCACGAGTTTCACCTTGTTCATCATGTTCAATAGTAACGCGTTCTTTTGGACTTTCGTTATAGTATTTTTTAGCACTTCTTAACATTAAACGAACAGAAACAACACCACCTAAGAAAGCTCCGATGTTACCGATCAATACAGCCATGAAGTATTCACTACCTAAACTTAACATGTAAGCTGTAACGATCAGACCCATACCAAATGTAGTCCCTAAGTTTGTGAAAGTTGCTTTTTCAGCTTTTGTGAAGTATTTGCTGAATCCTTCGTCTTCTGCAAGGGATAAGATTGCAGGGTTATCAGAGATGTAAGTAACCGTTGCTCCTAATGCTGCTGCCCCTGGTAAACCAAATAAAGGACGCATAACTGGAGAAATGATCTTGTTGATCAAAGCGATTACCCCAAATTCCGATAAGATAGCTGCAACTGCTCCAGCTAAAATAGCTACGGCCATAATGTAGAATGATGTGTTAATTAATACATCGAACCCAGTTTTCATCATAACCGAGAAGACTTTGTCGATTCCCATTACACTACCTAAGTAAGTGAACAGTCCGACGATTACTGCCAGAGTAATAAACGTTTCTAAAGAAATCGCTTTTACATGGCGTAATTCTTTTTGTTGATTTTCCATAAATCCTCCAACTCTTTTATCTCTTTCTTTCAAAATCACTATAGCTAACATGTGAAAGTGTTGTCAAGCGTAATTTCATTATTATGAACTGATTTATGATTTTCGTGAAATTATTGTCAAATATTTAAAAAAGTACAAAAAAAACGCTTTTTTCACAACCTGTTGTCTTGAAGAAAGCGCTTTTTTTTGTACTTCGTTCTATTTATTTGTTCATCAGTCGTTAGCAAACAAATTAAATGGCTTTTTATATCTAACGTATTTCAACCTCTGATGATTTTTAATCACCTTCAAAATTTCATCAGACGATTTCACTACCATGAAATTCTGACCGAATGTCAAAAAGATGAGATTTTTATATTCAAAAGCTCGATTTAAATTTTTATATGCAAAATTTTGGTTGTTATAACGAATATGATCATTGTGGACAATAACCTCAATAGGGTCTCCAATTCTTGATTTCACCATCTTTTGCACGTTCTTTTTCACTCCGCGAATATAAAAGAAAATGTAAGCCGCAAGTGCCATCAATAGGATAGATACCATCAAGCAAAATTGTCCTAGCTGAATACTCAATTGTGACAAAGGTGAACTTGCCAAAATACATAAAAAAGAAAATCCTAAGCAATAGTAAATCGATTGTTTTCTCGAAAAAAATTTCGCGCCCGCTGATACACGCGTTTGAAACATTACGTCAGCAACATCTTTTAATTCTTGATTTGTTAATTGTTGTAACATTCTCTACCCTCTTCTCTATAGATTTCAATGCATTTAAAAAATGCGATCTCCGTTCTTTACCGATTCAGACATTTGTAAAAGTACAACACCTTGTTCGGAGTCTGAACCTAAAACACGAACTTCACTTTTCACCGAACCAATATGCATTGGTTCTAAATTTACACAACATACTACTTGTCGACCAACCAAGTCCTCTGGTTGATATAAAGTTTTAATCTGTGCCGATGACTTTTTTACTCCAATAACAGGTCCAAAGTCAATGCTTAACACATAAGCTGGATTTCTCGACTTTTTATTTTCTTTTACATCTAATACTGTACCTACTCTCACGTCAACTTTATCGAAGTCTTCAATATTAATCATAATTTACCTCCTTTATGCTCAACAGATAAGTTTTGTGTTTATATCTATAATACGCTCAATCACTTGAATAATATCCCATATTCGCCAAATCGTAGTTGATTTACTATATCCAAATTCAAGGATCTTTAATTCGCATTTAGCACCATTTTAAATTTTATATTCTGATGAGTTGATTCTGGGGATCATATCATTTTCAGTATTCGTATAAATTCTAATTTAATATCCCTTTTGTAAAAATCGAATTTCCGCCACTTTTCTCAATTTACCTATTCATTATTTTTTGTTTTTAATCAAACATCTATCCATCCAGCATAATCTAATCTGTTGTCCTTAAAAATGCTTAGTCCTTAAAAATGCTTAAATTACCATGTTTTAAATCGCTTCATTCAAGCATCAAATTGTAAACAAAATCAAAATACCCTCTTTAAAATAGTGTTTTGATTATAAATCAGTAACAATGATTTTGAGGGATTTGGACGAAGAAATTGAAAGTGGGATTCCATCTCTGATGCGATTCAGGATCAATCATCTATTCCACATATTCGCAATCCTACTTTGCATATACATTCATTCAAAGATGGAAGCTCAATTGCATGCAGGTATTGAATTGTATCTTTTCGATTTTGTTCGATTGTGTATAAAATGCACTTCACTTTCGGACCACTAAGGATTAAGTTGTTTTGATACAAATCATGCAGGCGATGTTTAGGTGTCTATTCCATCTCGATACTGTGAATGTTGTACAAATGGCCATATAGATTCTCATATCGACAAGGAGGGATCAATCGTAACAATTCACGAATCAAATAAATAAACGATATTTTCAAATCACATCTCTTTATGTAAATAAAAATTTATTCTATAGAATATATTTTTATTCTTTAGGATAAATATTTATCCAATTCTTATATATAAAGTTCCATTTATACTCATTCGTTTAAATAGTATCTTTCCCTTATTTATGAAAGATAATTGAGCCCCAAACAAACTTGTATAACTTAGAAAATCTCTTTATCGTCAAGCTATATTTATACCTCTTATGCATTCATAGAAAAGGAGCGTTGCGAAATGATTCAAGAACTGACAAAAGCAGAGCTTGAAATCATGAAGATTTTCTGGAGAAGTGAGACCCCTTTAACAAGGAAAGAAGTCGCTTCAC
>Peterbilt_p1__coassemble_188_pt1 | contig 42741 bp, 34 predicted proteins | sample Peterbilt_p1__metabat2_high_PE_014 | metagenome-assembled genome bin Peterbilt_p1 | reverse complement strand
ATCCTGGCGATTTGAGTATTTTAGCGGCTCGTCCAGCGATGGGGAAATCAGCCTTGGCCTTGAACTTCGCCAGCCAAGTTGCCCAAAGAAACCCGGGAGCAGTGGCGATTTTTTCACTAGAAATGCCTGGGGCATCGTTAGTCAAACGTATTTTATCTTCGATTGGCCGAATTGATGGTTCAAAACTCGTTTCTGGGAAACTCGATCCTGAAGATCTCAATAACTTAAACGATGCTTGCAATATTTTAAGTGAACGAAAAATTTTCATTGATGATACTTCGATGATTAAAGTCTCACAAATCTTTTCGAAATGTCGAAAACTACGTTCGCAAGAAGGATCACTTTCACTCATTGTTATTGACTACTTGCAGTTAATTTCTGGCGGTGGTCGTTCGGACTCTCGTCAACAAGAAGTTTCGGAAATTTCACGTAACTTGAAAATCTTGGCTAAAGAGATGGAATGTCCAGTTATTGCCTTGTCTCAGTTATCACGTAAAGTTGAAGAACGTTCAGACCATGAACCACAATTATCTGACTTACGTGAATCTGGATCTATCGAGCAGGACGCCGATATCGTTATGTTTATTTATCGTGAAAAGTATTATGCCAAAGATCCAGACGACAATGATCCTACCGAAACTGTCGATCTCTCGCTCAAAAAGCACCGTAATGGGGAAACCGGAAAAATTGAACTCGTCTTTGAAAAGAATTGTTCTTTGTTCTCTTCTAAAATTAGTGAAGGGGAGTTAGACCGTTATGCAAATTAATTTGTTTTGTTCGGGATCCAAAGGAAATTCTTGTTTAATTCAAACAACAACGACCAAAGTGTTAGTCGATTGTGGACCGAGCACAAAACGCTACATGACAAACTCTCTCAAAGATGTTGATGTCAAAGTCGACGATTTAGATGCCGTGTTGATTACCCATTCACATTCGGATCATATTCGCCAATTGGCGATGTTTCAATGTGTACCGATTTATACATGCTGCCCACTTCAAGTTAAAAATTCCAAACGCGAAGAAGTACCTTTGGATTTGCATATGATTACACCACCAGCGCAGTTTGGTATTGGGGATTTAGTCATTCAAGCTTTTCCAACATCACATGATTCTGGACCAAGTATGGGCTTTGTCATTTATCATGAAAATGAAAAACTCGTCTATGTCACGGATACGGGATATATCAAAGCCGATTATTTCGATTTGTTAAGTGATGCCGATTACTATATTTTTGAAAGCAATCACGATTTAGAAATGTTGCAACAAACAGATCGCCCATATTGGTTAAAAGCGCGTATTGCTTGCGATACCGGACACTTATGTAATGCCGATAGTGCAAGATTGTTATCGCATTTTATTTCATCCAGAACAAAACGTATTGTACTTGCGCACTTGTCTGAAGAAGCAAATACACCAGAACTAGCACTTGAAACGTTGTCTCAACGTTTACAAATTTGTGGAATCGACGATCAACGGATGGTGATCGAAGCGGCAAGTCAGTGGCAACCCATTCGTTTTGGGCAAAAAGATCGGGCGCAAGCGCAAGTAGAAGCGCTCGACGAGAAAACTTGTTATTGTAATTTGCGAATGGATGAAATGCTTCCTTCCCAGTCATAAAAATAAATTGATTGATATCACCGAGACTGAATGATTAGTTTCAATAAAATAAGGCGGATCTTCGTTCTTCATCATTTTTGAAGAGTGAACAAAGTCCGCTTTTTTATATGTTGACACGGCGTGTTATTTGCAAAATGAGATGAAAACGGTGTCTTAACTTTTTGAAATGATATCTCGGTCAGAACAGTTTGTTCCTCTATTTTTGCGGGGAAAATAGAGAGCTGAAAAAAGGGGATGATCCTATGTTTTGAAACAAAAGATGAGTTGTGATACATCGCATCTTTGCAAATTTGATTGCTTGCCCTTTGTTTGGAGATATTGAGTCTAACATTGTGATTGCTTTTAAAACAGAGTCAGAAAAACTGCACAGAAAGCAAGCGCTATGCATTAATCCGGACGCTGTCTTTGTTATAATTAGATAGATAAAGGAAGGTGATTCATTCATGTTAACCGTATTTAATCATCCGCTGATTAGTCATAAATTGACAATTATGCGTGATAAAAACACGTCAACGAAAGATTTTCGTGACAACTTAGATGAAATCGGATCTTTGATGGTATATGAGGTCACTCGTGATTTACCATTAGTTGATGTTGAGGTGGAAACACCAATGTGCAAAATGACAGGAGCAAAGCTGGCAAAAGATGTAATCGTTGTTCCAATTTTACGTGCAGGTCTAGGCATGACAGCAGGAATTATGAATTTAATTCCAACCGCAAAAGTAGCACACGTAGGTTTGTTCAGAGACGAAGAAACGTTAGAACCACACACATATTTTGAAAAATATCCAAAAAATATTGCGGATGCGTATGTTGTTGTCGTAGACCCAATGTTGGCAACTGGTGGAAGTAGCGTTGCTGCAATTGATATGGTCAAAAAACAAGGGGCTAAAAACATTAAATTAGTTTGTTTAGTAGGTGCCCAAGAAGGTGTAGACAACGTTGAAAAACATCACCCAGATGTCGATATTTACCTCGCTGCTTTAGATGACCATTTAAGTGAAACTGGTTATATCGTTCCTGGCTTAGGAGATGCCGGCGACCGTATCTTTGGAACGAAATAATGTCGCCCTCAAAATTTGCAGGTTATCTTTTAGCAAACTTGTTATTTTGTATTTGGATTGGATATTTGATTGATTCTTGGACGAATATGACCCCATTTTGGATCATCGCCTTTACCCTTTACGCCATAGTTGGCAGCTTTTTAATCTTTATACATCGCAATAAACATAAAAGCGATATCCGCAAAGATTAGAAAATGAAAAACTGGAGCTATTGTTGATGAGTAAGGGACTGAAACAAATTTTTAAACAGTCTTTGATCTACACCACAGTTATTGTAGTCTTAGGCGCAATTTTAATCGCATTATTTTGGCCTAGTGTTTCGCGTATGAATGCACTACTGGGTTTATTTTGGGGTGCATTGATCGCTTTATGTGGTTTTTCATTGATCTGTCATATGGTGAGCAATTTATCGCAATCCATTCAGGAAGGAAAGAAGAAAGGCAGGTCAGGCTACTTTCTTCGTTATGCATTTTATGCAGTTAGCCTGGCATTAGGTGCATGGCTTCATTTTTCGCTGATAACCATGCTATTGGGGGTAGTGGCACAAAAAGCCAGCCTTGTGTTGTATACCCTAATAAACGAAAGGATTAAAGATGAGTGACGTATCACAAATTGTAATCCATATCGGCTCCTTTGAATTTCAATTACACCAGTCAATTCTGGTCTGGCTGGTGATCTGCGTATTGATGGCTATTGTTGCTTATATCGCAGGGAAAAAAATAGAGAATGCGGACCCATCCGTTGCCCCAAAAGGGATCGTTTATTGGTCCGAGGAGCTGTATAACCTTTGTCTTTATGTAATCAAAGGTAACTTGAAAGAGACAACTGCTCATTATTTGCCAATGTTTGGCACAATTATGATCGGAATGCTTCTTTCCAATCTCGTTGGATTGGTCGGATTCCAGAACCCAACCTCCAATATCTCATTTAACGCAACACTCGCGTTAATGTTCTTTTTGATGATTCAATTCCATGGCATTACGAAAAGTGGCTTGATTGCTCGATTGAAAGAATTGACGGAACCAATGTGGTTATTAACGCCATTGAATGTCATCGGGGAATTGGCAACACCAATTTCGTTGACGATGCGTCTTTTCGGAAACATCCTCGCTGGAACAATCATCTCGCTATTGATTTATACCGTTATTAAATCTGTAGCTCCAATTGGCTATATTGGCTTATTGATCACTCCATTTATCCATATGTATTTGGATATTTTCTCTGGTGTGATTCAAACGTATATCTTCTTTACTTTGGGTACGTATTTCTTAGGACAACAAGTTGCCCAACAAGAAGATTAATGGATAAAACTCTTAATCAAAGAGAATTCCAAATCCATTGGAAATAAAACACAAATTTTGGAATAAACAATCTGTATGAGCGGTTGTTTATCATAAGAAACATTAATGAAAAGGAGAAATTTTATTTATGTTTAACGAAGAATTTGTCAGAGGTATGGCAGTCCTTGGTGCAGGTATCGCCATGATCGCTGGTTTAGGCCCTGGTATTGGTCAAGGTTTTGCCGCTGGTAAAGGTGCTGAAGCAGTTGGCCGTAACCCAGATGCAGCGAGCAAAATTCAATCTATCATGGTTTTAGGTATTGCCCTTGCCGAAACAACAGGTATTTACGCTTTAGTTATTGCCATCATGCTGATCTTTGTTAAAGGCTAGAATTATGGTGAGATTAGATGATTGATTTTAATATTGACAACTATCTGCGAATTTCCTGGCAGGATGTTTTGCTGGTATGCATCTCAACATTCATCATCGTCTTATTCTGCAAGCATTTTTTCTGGGATAAACTTTTAGCTTTTGTCGCAAAACGACAGGCCCTTATTCAAGAGAATATCGATGCCTCCAAACATTTGCGCGAACAAGCTTTAGAAGAAAAGAAACAATATGATGCACAAATCGCAAGTGCTGGATCAAAGGCGAATGCCATCATTGAGCAAGCAAAACGCGATGCACAAGCGCAAAAAAATGAAATCATCGATTCTGCAAAAAATCAGGCGGAAAATATTGCCCGCGCTGCGCAAGAAGAAATTGAACGTGACAAGCTGAAAGCACAAAAAGAAATGAAAGATGCGATTTGTGATGTCGCAATCACAGCTGCGAGTCAGATTCTTGAATCAGAAATTGATGCAAATAAGCAGAAAGATATTTTGGATAAATTGATTGACCAGGCAGGTGAAGGTAAATGGTAGATAAAAGCTTGCCTTTTGCCCAAGCACTGCTTTCAATCGGACAAGACAATAAGCAAGAAGATCAATATCTTGTAAACTTAAACGAGCTAAAAAAAATGTTTGAAGAAGTTGATCAATTGCGACTTGTCTTATCTCATCCCGGTGTGGATCGAAAAACAAAGGAAAATATATTGATTGAAACTTGCCAAGATTCAATGGATTCTTCCTTTATCGACTTTTTAAAAGTAGCTTGTCGCCAAAATATGGCAGGACAGTTACCGCAGATTGCCGATCACTATGCGCATTTGCTTGATGAAAGTCGAAACATCCAAACAGTGAAGATTACGTCAAGTATAGAACTGGATGAAAAACAGAAAGCTAAACTGACGACAATTTTAGAAAATAAGCTCAATGGAAAAGTGAAACTCGAATGTGTCGTTGATCCAACGCTTATTGCCGGAATGAAAATTCAAACTGAAGATGCAATATTGGATGCGAGCTATTTAAAAGCGCTCGAAAAAATGAAAGAACAGCTTACGAAAAGCTAAAAACAGGTGATGTGAATGAGTTTAAATCCCGCAGAGATTTCAAAACTGATCAAAGCACAGATCCAAAATGTAGATAAAGATATTGAAATGAACGAAAGCGGAACTGTCCTCAGTGTTGGGGATGGGATTGCAACCGTTTATGGACTGAAAAGCGCAATGATGAGTGAGCTTCTTCTTTTCCCTCATGACGTTTATGGAATGGTCATGAACTTAGAAGAAGACCAAGTCGGCGTTGTTTTGATGAGTAATGATCCCGATATCAAAGAGGGGGATACAGTTACACGTACGGGTCACGTTGTCGAAGTACCTGTCGGCGATGCGATGTTAGGTCGTGTAGTGAATGCTCTCGGTCAGCCAATTGATGGCAAAGGAGCAATTGAAGGTACACGTCTTCGTCCAGTTGAACGTGTTGCTCCTGGTGTAATGACGAGAAAAAGTGTATCTGTACCTCTCCAAACCGGTTTAAAAATTATTGACTCTATGATCCCAATTGGTCGTGGTCAGCGTGAGTTGATCATTGGTGATAGACAAACAGGTAAAACTGCGATCGCGATTGATACAATCATCAACCAAAAAGATCAAGGAGTGAATTGTATTTATGTAGCCATTGGCCAAAAAGCGTCAACGGTTGCACAAATTGTTGAAAAATTAAAACAGTTCGGTGCGATGGACTATACAACAGTTGTTGTCTCCACAGCATCCGAAGCAGCTCCATTACAATACATTGCCCCTTATTCAGGATGTGCAATTGGGGAAGAATGGATGGAACAAGGTAAAGACGTTTTAATCGTCTATGATGACTTGTCCAAGCACGCCGTAGCTTATCGTGCAATGGCGTTATTATTACGTCGACCACCAGGACGTGAAGCATATCCTGGTGACGTATTCTACTTACACTCCAGATTACTCGAACGAGCTGCTCGTTTGAATGAAAATCATGGTGGTGGATCACTGACTGCTTTGCCAATTATCGAAACGCAAGCAGGTGATATCGCTGCTTATATTCCAACAAACGTTATTTCCATCACGGATGGACAGATCTTCTTAAAAACAGATATGTTCAACTCTGGTTTAAGACCTGCTGTCGATTCTGGTTTATCGGTATCCCGTGTTGGTTCTGCTGCCCAAGTAAAAGCAATGAAGCAAGTTTCAGGTTCCTTAAAACTTGAACTCGCTCAGTTTGCGGAAATGGAAGCATTCTCTAAATTCGGATCGGATTTAGATGCAGCAACTGCTGAAGTCTTAAATCACGGTTATCGTTTGACGCAATTGCTCGTTCAAAAACAATACGCACCATTATCAATGCCAGAAGAAGTATTGGCTTTGTTTAGTGGAAAATACAAATTCTTGAAATCAATCCCAGTAGAAATGGTTCAAGACTTTGAAGAAAAAATGTTACTGTTTTTCAAAAATGAACATCCAGAAATCATTGCCCAAATCGATCAAGAGGGTGTTTTGAGTGATGAATTGATTGCAACAATCAAAGATTACATGCAACAATTTTTGGATGACTATAAAGTAAAGGCAGGAATCTAGTATGGCTGCAAGTAAGCAGGCCATAAAAACCAGAATTGCTTCTGTCGCTTCGACTAAAAAAATCACGAATGCAATGCAGATGGTCGCAAGCTCAAAGCTGAATAAAATTCGCAATGCGATGGAGAAAAACCGTGAATATGCGACAAGCCTCCAAGAGGTGCTCGCTATGGTTTTAGCTCGGTCCGATCAAGGAAATCGTTTGTTGCATGAAGATCCGAATAAACCTTGTTATTTATTTGTGATCACAAGTGATATGGGCCTTTGCGGGGCATATAATGCCAACGTGTTTAAGGTGTTAGAAAAAGAAATGCAGCCTAACGATTATGTAGTCATGATTGGAACGCATGGCAATAACTGGGCGAAAGCACGCAATATCGATTTAACGCAGACTTTGCTCGATATGAGCGAAGAAGATGCATATCCAGAACTTGCTAGTTATATTGATCAAGCGTTAACGCTTTATGATGAGCATAAAATTGGTGCGATCAAAGTGCTTTATACGCGTTATGTGAATACATTGATGTTTGAACCAGAAATCGAAACACTGCTTCCACCAAAAGTACCTGAATCAGTTCAAGAAACGAAAGTGCGAGCAGAAACGATTTTTGAACCAGAAAAATCAGTGATGTTAGCCAGCCTAATTCCAATGATCACCAAAAACGTTTTGTATTCCAAATATATGGAAAGCAAAACGAGTGAACAAGCAAGCCGTCGTTTGGCTATGGAAAATGCGACGGACAATGCGCAAGAATTAGAAGAAAAACTCAACCTCGAATACAACCGAGTAAGACAGAGTGCAATTACTCAGGAAATTACAGAAATCGTTGGCGGTGCCAACGCTCTGAACTAGAAAGGATGCGAATCTGTGATGGAAAACAAAGAAGCATCGCTTACAGTCGAAAAAAACATCGGGAAAGTCGTTCAAATTGTCGGACCTGTTGTCGATATTCGATTTGAAAGCGGAAAACTGCCTGATCTTTTATGCGCAATTCAAATCCCACTTACGGATGGTCAAAGCCTGACTGTAGAAGTTGCCCAGGGCATTGGTAACGACTTAGTACGTTGTATTGCCATGGGATCAACAGATGGTTTAGTCCGTGGCATGGACGCAATCGATACAGGTAAACCAATTCAAGCACCTGTAGGAGAAGAAATTTTAGGCCGTATGTTTAACGTCTTAGGTCAACCTATCGATGAATTAGGACCAGTAGACGCAAAACAATATATGCCAATCCACCGTGCAGCACCAAAATTTGACGAACAGTCGACAACTTCCGCAATTTTAGAGACAGGAATTAAAGTCATTGACTTATTAACTCCATATGCTCGAGGCGGTAAGATCGGTCTGTTTGGTGGTGCCGGTGTCGGCAAAACTGTATTAATTCAGGAGTTGATCCACAATATCGCTTCTGAACATGGTGGTAAATCTGTCGTTGTAGGTGTCGGTGAACGTACACGTGAAGGAAACGACATGTACCACGAAATGAAAGACTCTGGAGTATTAGATAAAACCGTATTAGTTTATGGTCAGATGAACGAATCTCCAGGAGCTCGTATGCGTGTTGGATTAACCGGGTTAACTATGGCGGAATATTTCCGTGATGTTGATCATCAAGACGTATTGTTATTTATTGATAACATCTTCCGTTTCACCCAAGCGGGATCTGAAGTATCCGCTCTTTTAGGACGTGTTCCTTCAGCCGTTGGTTATCAGCCAACATTAGCAACGGAAATGGGGCAATTACAGGAAAGAATTACATCCACAAAGGATGGTTCTATTACTTCCATTCAAGCGGTTTATGTACCAGCCGATGACTTAACTGACCCAGCTCCAGCGACAACTTTCTCTCACTTGGATGCGAAAACAGTATTAGACCGTTCAATTGCGGCACTAGGAATTTTCCCAGCCGTAGATCCATTGGAATCTAGCTCTCGTATGTTAGATCCACAAATCATTGGTGATCGTCACTACAAAGTAGCGCGTGGCGTACAAGAAATCCTGCAGAAATACAATGAATTGCAAGATATCATTGCAATTTTAGGTATGGATGAATTGTCTGAAGAAGATAAGAAAATTGTTAACCGTGCTAGACGTGTTCGTAACTTCTTATCTCAACCTTTCCACGTTGCTGAAGTATTCTCGGGTATTGCCGGAGAATATGTATCACTTGAAACAACGATTGATTCTTTTGAAAAGCTATTATCCGGTGAATATGACAATTTACCAGAACAAGCGTTCATGTTCGTTGGATCAATTGAAGAAGCCGTCGAAAAGGCGAAAGCAATTGAGGAAGAAGCTCAGTGATCGAACTCGAAATCGTAACGCCAAATGGGCATTACTTGGATGATACAGTTAAAAGTATCCATGCCAAAAGCTTGATGGGTGAATTTACGCTTTTGCCTAATCACATGCCAATCGTGATGTCTTTAGTGCCTTGTCGTTTAGTATTAACGATGAAGAATGACACTAAAGAAGAATATGCGATTTCAGGTGGGATTTTACACTTCGATGCCAACAAGGCGACGCTTTTAACCGATGCAATCGAAGGGAAAGCTGAAATTGATATTCCACGTGCACAAGCTGCCTATAAGCGAGCACGCACACGAATTGAAAAACAGACAGAGCAGACCAATATGCGACGGGCTGAACTTGCATTACAAAGAGCAATCAACCGACTGTCGATTACCAATACACAACCAAAAGATTGACGCATCAATCACCGACACGAGTTGATTAGAGACTAGAAAATCAACAAAAAACAAGAAAACCGCCTTATATAAGGCGGTTTTTTAAATTAAGTCTTAGTAGAGGATTTACTCGATCAAAAATTTATGAATAGGTTCTAATAATTTCTTCTGCAATAATTCGTTTTGAAATGCATCGATCCATGGCTTGTTTTTCTATGTAACGATGCGCCTCTGGTTCATCAAATTTGAGTTCGCGAATGAGGATCCATTTTGCACGGTTGACGATACGGATTTCTTGCATTTTTTCTTCAATGGACAATGTTTTCTTTTCGGTTTTTCTGATTTTTTCTCGTGCGCTTGAAAGCCAGCTAAGAGCGATGACCATTGTTTGTTTTGAGATGGGTTTTGAAAGCACAAAAACACCGTGTTCAGCGACTTTATCATAGATTTCTTCTTGAAGCTCCGCCCCAACCATCAAAAGGACAACGCTCTCTTTTGAATTCGCTGAATCAATCGCAAAGCGTGTACCAACATCATCAGGGAGTGGTGAGTTGATGATCACAAAATCAAAAGAACGTTCGGTGAGTGCTCGCTTAGCAGCACTGATATTGGATGCGAAATGAATTGGTGAATATTTTGAAGTGGGGAGCATAGCGGCGAGTGTACGATTAAATCTTTCAGCCGCTGAAACGATTAGAGTGCTATAAACTCTTTCTTTCAAACTCATTGTCGCTCCCTCCTTTTCAGTTGCTATTCAGCTTTATTTATTGCAGTAGATATCTAAAATTGCTGCAGGGATGTGTTGTTGAATGAAATCACTAGTTGTCGCTGACTTACGAGCATCGTATAAACTTGAAGGTAGTTTTCTAAAATTTTCTAAAGTTTTTGCATCTGCTTTGTATAAGTTAATATTGGCAACTTTGGGTAAGTCAAGTTTATTTTCAAGTCCATATAATGCAGCATAAATAATTAAGGTAAAGGCAAGATACGGATTTGCCATCGGATCTGGTGAACGAAGTTCGGCACGACGATATTCACCAACTGCCGCAGGAATGCGAACAAGCTGAGAACGGTTTTCACTAGACCAAGAAACGTATCCCGGAGCTTTATCTATTCCAAAGCGCTTATAGGAATCTTCAGTAGGATTCAGGAATGCAGTCATATCTATAACCTTATCGAGAATACCGGCGATCATATAACTCAAGTTTTTCGAATGATCACTTGGTTGAACAGACATATTGATATGAAATCCGTTGCCGGGTTCATGCTCAAGAGGTTTGGGACTGAAATCTACAAAAACACCGTTATGATGAGCAACTGTTTTTACAATGGTCTGGAAGGTCATTGTGTTATCCGCTGCCGTTAAAGGATCCGAGTAGCGAAAGTCGATTTCATTTTGGCCAGGACCAACTTCATGATGGGAGCTTTCAGGGCGGATGCCCATTTGTTCTAAAGTAAGACAGATTTCGCGACGAATGTTTTCACCCCGATCTTCTGGAGCAAGATCCATGTAACCGGCATTATCGTAAGGGATTTTTGTTGGTTTATTCTTTTCATCAAGCTCAAAAAGATAAAACTCCTGCTCAGAACCAAAGGCAAAAGTGTATCCGGCTTTTTTAGCTTCCTCTACGGCTTTTTTTAGCAGACTTCGAGTATCACATTCAAACGGTCTTCCGTCAGGATAGGAGATGCTTGTAAACATCCGGACAACCTTACCATGCTCAGGTCTCCACGGTAAAAGCATCAGAGTTTCGGGATCGGGATGGAGTAAAAGATCAGAATACATTTCATCGCCAAATCCTGCGATTGCCGAAGCGTCAAAGGCAATCCCATATTCAAAAGCGCGAGGCAACTCCTCAGGCATAATTGAGATATTTTTTTGTTTTCCAAAGACGTCACAAAAGGTAAGACGAATAAATTTTACATCATCCTCTTGGACGTATTGGATTACCTCTTCTTTTGAACACTTCATATGATCCTACCTACTTTCTTTAATTTTCTACATACATTTGTTTGTAAGGATTGTTGCTGTCAGGAGTAACGACAGTGAAGGGTGAAGCTAACACCTCGTTTATATTGTAACCAAATAAATCACAGTATTCGATAAGATATGTTTTCAATTCTTCCATATCCGATTCATTGGCTAAGCGAGCGGTTACTTGACGAGGGAATTTCACGTCTTTACATTCACTTCTTAAAAACATTTTTCCACCATGCATTCCCGTACAAGGGAAGAATCCGATGATGTTTTTATTTTTTTCTTCGAGGCCGATGACGATAATGACACCACCTGCTTGATATTCGCCAAGAAAACTTCCTGCACTTCCGCCAATTACCATAACGGGGACTTTTGTTTTGTAGGATTTCATATGGATGCCGGCACGGTAGCCGGCATTGCCTTTGACAAAAATTTTTCCGCCCCGCATGGCATAGCCTGCAGCATCACCGATATTGCCATGGATAATAATTTTCCCTTCATTCATCGTATCTCCTACGGCATCTTGTGCGTTTGCATGAACGACAATGGTCGATCCATTGAGATAAGCGCCTAAAGCATTACCGGGTACGCCATGAATTGTGATGTTCTTATCCGACAGGCCAGCGCCAATGAACCGTTGACCGCAACATTCCTCAAGTGTAATAGGGCTAGTATTGTTTCGCAAAGCTTCATTTAAAGTTTTGTAATCCAAATTTTTAACATTCAATAACATGATATAAACCAACTTTCCAATAAAGTTTTATGATTTTTAGGAGAAAATGAGTTTTCGCAACCTTAAAAATAACCGAGTTGCAACTATTGTTGTACAACAAGTTATTTAAATGATTCATGCGAAAATGCTAAGTTTAATATTTACTCATAATTGTTTCTTTATTCTCCGGCATGAGCAATGCCTAAAATCTCAAGTTCTTTGTTCGTTAGTCCGATGCACGTAACATCAGACGGTTTCCACGAAGAGCCTCGATGGAGTTGATGCCCATACCGCCCATTAATTCTTTGATTTCTTGTTGCCAGGCGGTTATTAAATTGACAAGACGTTTGCAGCCTAAATCAGGGTTGAGGCGCTTAACGAGATCATCTCTTTGTGTTGCAATCCCCCAATTACATTTGCCACTTTGGCAGGTGCGACAAAGATGGCATCCCAGAGCAAGCAGGGCTGACGTTGCAATATAGCAAGCATCCGCTCCAAGAGCGATCATTTTCACAACATCAGCGGCATTGCGGATACTGCCACCAACAACAAGAGACACATTGTTTCGGATCCCTTCATCACGAAGTCGTTGATCGACCGCTGCCAAAGCAAGTTCAATAGGGATACCGACGTTATCACGGATACGGGTGGGTGCTGCACCTGTACCACCACGCAAGCCATCAATCGCGATAATATCCGCACCACTTCTGGCAATGCCGCTTGCAATCGCGGCAATGTTATGTACGGCGGCGACTTTTACAATGACAGGTTTTTTATATTCTGTTGCCTCTTTAAGTGAGAAGACAAGTTGACGAAGATCTTCGATCGAATAAATATCGTGATGGGGGGCTGGAGAAATCGCATCTGACCCTTCAGGAATCATTCGGGTACGAGAAACATCGCCAACAATTTTTGCCCCTGGTAAATGACCACCAATTCCTGGTTTTGCACCTTGTCCCATTTTGATTTCAATCGCAGCGCCGGCGTTTAGAAAGTCTTCATGAACACCGAAGCGTCCAGAAGCAACTTGAACGATTGTATTTGAACCATATACATAGAAATCTTCATGCAGACCACCTTCGCCGGTATTATAGAGAATGCCAAGTTCAGTAGCGGCACGGGCTAAGGCGGCGTGAGCGTTATAACTGATGGAACCATAACTCATCGCAGAAAACATGATGGGCACAGATAGTTCAATCTGTGGAGGCAATTCGCATTTTAATTGTCCATTTTTGTCACGCTCAATTTTTTCAGGCTTTTTCCCCAAGAACACGCGGGTTTCCATAGGCTCACGCAAAGGATCGATTGGGGGATTGGTGACCTGTGAGGCATTGATCAAGATTTTATCTAAATATACAGGCAACTCATTGGGATTGCCCATAGATGAAAGGAGGACACCACCGCTATTTGCCTGTTTGTAGATTTCTTTAATCGTATTGCTCTGCCAATTGGCGTTTTCGCGAAAAGTACAGTCACTCTTGACGATTTTTAGCGCTCTAGTCGGACAGAATGATACACAACGCTGACAGTTGACACATTGAGTTTCGTCAGCCACCATCACCCTTTTTTCTTTGTTTAAGGTGTGAACCTCATTAGCACATTGCCTTTCGCATATACGGCAGGTGATGCAGCGATCGGTATTGCGGATCACTTCAAATTCGGGGTAGATAAATTCTAAACTCATTCTAAAATGCACCTTCCTTTACCTTCACAATTACCGGTTCACCGCCGGCGGGAGCCCAAATGTTTTGGGCATCAGGTTCCATTGTGCGAATCGATGCTTCTTCGCTAGCGATAAAGACTTTATCTTCTTTTTCGCCAACCACCATTGAACGAAGTTTTAAGCGATCGTTCAAGGCCATCAGTCCGCCCTCAAAGCCAAGGACAATGGAAAAAGGTCCGGTGATGAGCAAGCTTGCAAACAGAGTTCGTAGAAAAGTATATTTTTCTTTTTCGGCTAAATTCGTTTTGTCTTCAATCGTGCTCCAGAATGGGGCGGCAACAACGCTAGCCGCTTCATCGAGCGTGAGTCCCTGCACGCGAAGCAGGTAGTCCATAATATAGGTAATGACTTCTGTATCGGTTTGTAAGGTGCATTTATAGCCGAACATCTCAATAAAACGGCGGTTCGCATCATAGGAAGAAATTTCACCATTATGGACGATGGACCAATCAAGTAGGGTAAACGGGTGAGCCCCACCCCACCATCCGGGAGTATTCGTCGGGTAGCGACCGTGAGCAATCCAACAATAACCTTCGTATTCCTCCAGTTTATAAAAGACCCCTACATCTTCTGGATAACCAACGGCTTTGAAGGTTCCCATATTCTTGCCACTAGAAAAGACATATGCCCCTGGCAATTCGGAGTTGATCTTCATGACCGTTCGAGCGACGAATTCTTTTTCATCAAGTTGCAACGAGCAAAGTAAGGATTTAAATGGAGCAACAAAGTATCTCCAAATAATCGGCTCATCTTTGATTTCAGGGATGGTCCGTGTGGGAATCTTTTCACTCTTTACAATTTCAAAGCGATCTTTTAAAAATTCCTCACATTTTTTTCGTGTTGCCCGGGAGTCATAAAACAGATGTAATGCGTAAAAATCTTTATATTCGGGATAAATGCCATAACCACTGAAACCACCACCAAGTCCATTGGAACGGTCATGCATAGGTTTCATTGCGTTGTAAATAATATCACCGGACATCCTTTTTCCTTCTTTGGAAATAACAGCCGCAATTGCACATCCGGAGGGGATTCGTACTTGTCCTTCTACTTTCATATGGATTCCTTTCCTTTTCAAAATAGATAAGAAAAGGCGCTCATCTCGCTACAGAATCAGTTCTGTATTGAAATGAACGCCTTTGCTCATTTTTTCTTTTTCGGTACCTTACACCATGAACTTCGTTTTATCAAGGGAATAAGGAGGGTTTCTAAATTTCGTTGAAATTTGTTTTAAAAAGTTTTCTGAAAATATTTGACAAATTATTTTTGTGGGTATATAAAAGCTTGCATAAAAGCAGATACGTCTTTGAGCGGAGTGTTCAAAGAGGTTATTCTTCTTTTTGGAATCCAAAAACAAGTACAGATAAAGAAGGCAAAGGCGTCTTTAATGTTTTTACATTAAAGGCGCCTTTGTCTATTTAGGAAAACAAGGAAAAGGAGAATGTATTATGTCAACGGTAACAGATTATTTTGGCAGTTTGGTTTTTGATGACAGAGTAATGAAAGCTACGCTATCCGCTAAGGTATACGGCTCATTGAAAAAGACGATTGAACAAGGAACAGAACTAGATATCAGCGTTGCTAATGCCGTGGCTGCAGCAATGAAGGATTGGGCGGTTGCTAAAGGAGCAACACACTATACGCATTGGTTTCAGCCACTTACAGGGATCACCGCCGAAAAACATGATAGTTTTATTACTCCATCACCTGATGGTGGGGTGATTATGGAGTTTTCAGGAAAAGAACTCATCAAAGGTGAACCAGATGCTTCTTCTTTCCCAAGTGGTGGTCTAAGAGCTACTTTTGAGGCAAGAGGGTATACTGCATGGGATCCAACATCTTATGCGTTTATTAAAGGGAAAACTTTGTGTATTCCTACCGCATTTTGTGCCTATGGCGCACAAGCGCTCGATAAAAAGACACCTCTGTTGCGTTCTATGGAGGCCCTTAATAAGCAGGCATTGCGGATTCTTAGACTATTTGGCAACGAGAGTGTAAAGCGAGTGACTAGCTCTGTCGGTCCCGAACAAGAGTATTTTCTAATCACAAAGGAAATGTATGATCAACGACCTGATCTTCGTTTTACTGGTCGCACTTTATTTGGGGCAAAGCCGCCAAAAGGACAAGAAATGGATGACCATTATTTTGGGGTCATCAAGCCAAGAGTTGCCGCGTATATGGAAGAACTGAATGAAGAACTCTGGAAGTTAGGAATCTTGGCCAAAACGGAACACAACGAAGTTGCGCCAGCTCAACATGAATTGGCGCCAATCTATACGACGACCAATATTGCAACCGACCACAACCAGCTTACGATGGAAATTATGCAAAAAGTGGCCGGAAAGCATGGGCTTGTTTGCTTGCTTCATGAAAAACCTTTCGCCGGGGTTAACGGAAGTGGCAAGCACAACAACTGGTCGATTGCGACTGATACGGGTCAGAACCTTCTTTCACCAGGTGCAACACCTTATGAAAATGCGCAGTTCTTGTTGTTCTTGTGCGCAGTCATTAAAGCAGTAGATGATTATCAAGATCTTCTTCGTATTTCTGTTGCGACTGCGGGAAACGATCATCGTCTGGGCGCAAACGAAGCACCTCCTGCGGTTGTATCTATGTTTTTGGGCGATGAGTTAAATGCGGTTTTGGAAGCGATCGAAACGGATACTCCTTATAAAGATATAGTAAAGACGCAAATGAAACTTGGAGTTGATGTGCTGCCGAAGTTTAATCGGGATACGACTGACCGAAACAGAACATCTCCATTTGCTTTTACGGGTAATAAGTTCGAGTTCCGGATGCTCGGTTCTTCTAACAGCATCGCTTGTGCAAACATTATGTTAAACAGTGCAGTTGCCGAGTCTTTAAAAATCTACGCGGATCGATTGGAAGGTGTAGAAGATTTTGAAACGGCTCTTCATGAGATGATTCGTAAAACAATCAAAGATCACAAACGCATCATCTTTAATGGGAATGGATATGACGAAAGTTGGATTCAAGAAGCAACCGAAAAACGTGGCTTGATCAACTACCGTACAACTGCGGATTGTATGCCACATCTATTGGATCAAAAGAATGTGGATATGCTCACCTCTCATGGGGTGTTCACCGAAGCAGAGCTAGAGTCTAGATGTGAAATTATGCTAGAGAACTATTGCAAGACGATTGTGATTGAAGCAAACACAATGATTGATATGGCAAAGACGCAGATCGCTCCGGCAATCGAAGCGTATTGCGCTGATGTAGCAAAGGCGGCAACGACAAAGAAAGAGCTTGATCGTGCACTTGCTTGCAGCTATGAAACTGAACTGGTAAGAAAACTTTCAGCATTGACTGATCGGATTGCAATCCAGGTCGAAGAGTTGGAGCAGGCTATTATTTCTTTGAATCGTGCAGAAAATATCATCGAAGAATCCGCTATGATTCGTGATAAAGTGCTTGGCTTGATGGGGGAATTAAGAATCCCTTGCGATGAAGCGGAAACTCTTACTGCAAAGCGCTATTGGCCGATGCCGACTTATGCAGATATTTTATTTAGCGTCAAATAAATAGAGACAATGATCCATCATGGCAATAGAAAAAGGAATGTCGTTTCAAGACAATTCAAGAGTTAAATAGATTCGATTTATGCCATTGAAAGATGAAAACAAATAACAAAATATAGGAAAAGCGTTTGAGAAAAGACAAATCATGTAGATCACTTGTTTATAGCGAGTACGAGAGGGTGGAAGTCGTATAGCAAGCCTGCATGAATAACACTTTTCGAGCTGCAATCTGAACAGAAAATTCTGAGTAGGTGCGCCGTATCGTCATACGTTAATTGGCAGAGTCTTCATTGAGACTTGGAAAATGAGAACAAATGCAGGTGGCACCGCGAGTACAGCAATCGCCCTGTAGGATGCTGAATTTATTTTATGGAGGAATTTTCCATGTGTTCTATTATGGGTTATTGCGGTGGTAGTGCCAATTTGGAGAGTTTTCAGAAAGGTTTTGCCCGAACTGAATCACGAGGACCAGATGACAGTCGAATTATTGATACGGGCAATGGCCTTCTCGGGTTTCACCGTCTTGCTATTATGGGAATGACCCCTTCGGGGATGCAGCCATTTGAACTGGATGGCAGTTATGTTGTTTGTAATGGTGAGCTATATGGTTTTGAAAAACAAAAGGAAATACTGAAACAGAAAGGTTATACATTTAAAAGCGATTCGGATTGTGAAATCCTGCTCCCGATGTACTTTGAATATGGCACAGATATTTTCGCTATGCTTGATGCAGAGTTTGCTTGCATTATTTATGACGGAAAAACAGGAGAGTATATTGCTGCTCGCGATCCAATCGGAATTCGTCCGTTATATTATGGTTATGACGATCAGTCAGTGATTTTGTTTGCTAGTGAGGCCAAAAACCTTATTGGACTTACTGATCAGATTTTGCCTTTTCCTCCTGGTCATTACTACAAAGATGGAAAGTTTATCTGCTATTGCGATATAGCCAAGGTAGATGCAGTTTGCCATGATGATCTTGAAACTGCATGTACATTGATTCGTAAAAAATTGGTGGCTGGCGTAGAAAAACGCCTTGTTGCTGATGCTAAAGTAGGTTTTTTACTTTCAGGGGGCTTAGATTCTTCTTTGGTTTGCGCGATTGCTGCTTTAAAAAGTCAAACACCGATAAAAACCTTTGCGATTGGAATGAGCGAAGATGCTATCGATTTGAAATATGCCAAACAAGTTGCTGACTATATCGGTAGCGATCATACGGAAATCTATATGACCCCTGATGAAGTTATCAATACACTGGATGAATTGATTTATATATTAGGTACCTTTGATATTACGACGATCCGCGCCAGTATGGGGATGTATCTCATCTGCAAAGCAATTCATGAGCAGAGTGACATCCGTGTGCTTTTGACTGGGGAAATTTCAGATGAATTGTTTGGGTATAAATATACTGACTTTGCTCCATCGGCCAAAGCATTTCAAGAAGAAGCCCAAAAGCGTGTCCGTGAGCTTCATATGTATGATGTACTTCGCGCAGATCGTTGTATTTCTGCAAACTCACTTGAAGCTAGAGTACCTTTCGGTGATCTTGATTTTGTAAAATACGTCATGGCGCTTGATCCCAAAATGAAGATGAATCAATATGGCAAGGGTAAATATTTGCTTCGCAAAGCATTTGAAGAAAGCGGCTATCTTCCCGATGAAATTTTATGGCGAGAAAAAGCTGCTTTTTCTGACGCAGTGGGACATTCTATGGTGGACTATCTCAAAGAATATGCCAATCAAAAATTTTCAGATCGAGAATTTGAAATTGCGCGTAAAAAATATACGCATGCCACACCATTCACGAAAGAATCACTGCTCTATCGCGAAATTTTTGAAAAATACTATCCAGGTCAAGCGGAAATGATTGTTGACTTTTGGATGCCAAACAAGTCCTGGAAAGGTTGCAACGTCAATGATCCTTCTGCTCGTGCGCTTTCAAATTATGGGGATAGTGGGAAATAAATTCGAATCTTAAACTTTTTTTAAAACGTTTTACCAAGTGGTTGACAAAGAGAGCAAAGTAGATTTTACTTTCTGAGTAAAAGGCAAAGGCGTCTTGGGTTCTATACTCGAAGTGTCTTTGTCTCTTTTTTTTGTCAATCACTAAATTTCATATAAGGGCAATGGTGTCTTTAATGTTGATGCATTAAAACATCAGGCCCTTTTTTGTTTTTTTGAAGTGAAAAGAGTAATCGGAGGGACACACATGACTAAAAAAGAGCAACTTTATGAAGGAAAAGCAAAAAAAGTTTTTGCGACCGATGCACCAGAATTACTCATCGTTTCCTACAAGGACGATGCGACGGCATTCAATGGCCTCAAGAAAGGAACGATTGTCGGCAAAGGGGTGATCAACAATCGGATGAGTAATCTGCTGATGCAAAAACTTGAAAAGGCGGGAATTCCTACGCATTTTGTTGAGGAATTAAGTGAGCGCGAAACGCTAGTCAAGAAAGTTTCAATTATTCCCCTTGAAGTCATTATTCGAAATATCGCTGCGGGCTCTTTTTCCAAACGTTATGGGGTGGACGAAGGATTTGTATTTGAAACGCCAACTATCGAATTTTCATATAAAAATGATGAACTCGGCGACCCATTGATGAATGAATATCACGCAATCGCAATGAAACTCGCAACTCAAGAAGAAATCGAAACAATCAAGAAATATGCCTTTGCCATCAATGAACAATTAAAAGCATTTTGGGCAGAATGCGGGGTTATTTTAGTGGATTTCAAATTAGAGTTTGGAAAACTTTTAGATGGAACAATCGTGCTTGCTGATGAGATTAGCCCAGACACTTGCCGACTTTGGGATCGTAAAACGGGCGAAAAATTAGACAAAGACAGATTTCGTCGTGATCTAGGTGGTGTGGAAGACGCGTATGCAGAAGTGATGAAGCGTTTGAACGAACATATTTAACGAATGAATGATGCGGGTGAATTGAAGCACGGAACGATTGCTTTGATCGAGGAGCATCAACCAGTGACTGCTCTTTGTTGCAACGAAGACATTATGGAAAAAAAACGATGAACAATATCGTAGAGGTAAAAACAAGAGGGGCATAAGTGTTTGATGTTCCCTTTAAGGATAATCGATAAATTGTATCATTGGTCGATGATATGGCTTATGTACCAAAAGTAGAGACTGTTTTCATGGCAACAGTAGAAATCATTCCGTTGCAGCTGCTTGCATACTACATGGCCAAAGAAAACGGTTGTGATATCGACAAACCGAAAAATTTAGCAAAGTCGGTCACAGTGGAGTGACCAGTTGAGGAAAAGCAGAATGACGAAATATATATTTGTTACAGGAGGCGTTGTATCCGGTCTTGGTAAAGGAATTACCGCTGCCTCGTTAGGAAGATTGTTAAAAGCCCGTGGTTTAAGGGTCGCGGCTCAGAAATTAGATCCCTATATCAATGTTGATCCGGGGACGATGAGCCCTTATCAACATGGTGAAGTATATGTGACAGAGGATGGTGCCGAAACTGACTTGGATCTCGGACATTATGAACGTTTCATTGATGAAAACCTCAACAAATATTCCAACCTCACCACCGGTAAGGTTTATTGGAATGTACTGAATAAGGAGCGTCGTGGTGAATATCTTGGATCAACCGTGCAGGTTATTCCTCATATTACTAATGAAATAAAAGAATTTGTTTACAGATTAGGAAGAAAAACAAATGCCGATGTGGTGATTACTGAAATAGGTGGAACAATCGGTGATATTGAATCACAACCATTTATTGAAGCAGCACGCCAAATCTCGCTTGAGGTGGGGAAAGAAAATAGCCTTTTTATCCATGTGACATTAGTTCCATATCTAAAAGGATCGGATGAACATAAATCAAAACCGACGCAACATTCCGTAAAAGAACTACAAGGGATGGGAATCAATCCCAATATTTTGATGTTGCGTTGTGATGAGCCATTAGAAGAATCCATATTTAAAAAGATTTCAATGTTTTGCAATGTGAAGCCAGACTGTGTAATCGAGAATATAACTTTACCAAACCTTTATGAAGCACCATTGATGCTAGAAAAATCAAACTTTTCTTCTATTGTGTGCCGAGAGCTGGGTTTAAAAACGCCCGATCCGGATCTTGAAGAATGGACAGCAATGGTAAAGCGGATCAAGGCAAGACCGCATTATGTGGATATTGGTCTAGTTGGAAAATATGTAGGATTGCATGATGCTTACTTGTCGGTTGCAGAAGCACTTCGTCATGCAGGATATTATCACAACACACATATTCGAATTCATTGGATAGATTCGGAAGAGATTACGGTTGAAAATGTCGATGAAGTGTTAGCTAAACTTGACGGGATTCTTGTACCAGGTGGATTTGGTAACCGTGGAATTGAAGGGATGATCTTAGCTGCAAAATATGCTAGAGAAAAGAGTATTCCTTATTTTGGAATCTGCCTAGGTATGCAGATTGCAGTGATCGAATATGCAAGAAATGTTTTAGGAATCAAGGATGCAAACTCAGGGGAATTTGATGAACTATGCAAACATAAAGTCATCGACTTTATGCCTGGACAGAGCAACGATATCGACAAAGGTGGAACATTACGCTTAGGTGCTTATCCTTGCCATATTCAAGAAAAAACAACAATGGAACGTTGTTATGGAACGCTAAATATTAGTGAACGCCACAGACACCGTTATGAATTGAACAACAATTTCCGTGAGGCTTTTGAAAAAGCAGGATTGACACTTAGCGGACTTTCACCTGACGGAAGATTAGTTGAAACAGTGGAGCTGAGTGAAAGACCTTTCCATGTTGGTGTACAGTTCCATCCAGAATTTAAAAGCAGACCGAATAAAGCTCATCCTTTGTTTAAAGGATTTATCGGGGCGGCATTTGAACGGAAATGCGGAGGTAAATCATGAGTCTTCACGAAGAATGTGGCGTATTTGGCGTTATTGCCCCAGAAATCTGTGATGTTGCCAGCATTTCTTATTATGGATTGTATGCACTTCAACATAGAGGGCAGGAAAGTTGTGGCATCGTGGTGAATGATGATGGCGTATTTGTTTCCCATAAAGACTTAGGGCTTGTCAGTGATGTCTTTTCAGCAGAGGTATTATCTCGACTGCCCAAAGGGACAATGGCTATCGGTCATGCTCGTTATGGAACAACTGGGGCGACCAATCGAAATAACTGCCAACCGATTGAAGTGAATCATCAAAAAGGCAGAATGGCGCTAGCGCACAATGGCAATCTTAGCAATGCCGCAAAGCTTAGAAGTGAGTTGGAACTTTCGGGAGCGATTTTTCATACTACGAGTGATACTGAAACAATTGCCTATATTATCACCAAAGAAAGACTGAAAACACCGTCAATTGAGGATGCTCTCAGTCAAGCTATGAATACAATTGAGGGGGCTTATTCTTTAGTGTTGATGTCTGCTCAAAAGTTAATTTGTGCAAGAGACCCGTATGGTTTTCGGCCTTTGTGTTATGGCAAGACGCATGACGGGATATATGTAATTGCCTCTGAAAGTTGTGCGATTAAAGCAGTTGGCGCTGAGTTTATACGGGATGTAGAGCCGGGGGAAATCTTGATCTTCAGTAAAAATGGTGTGGTATCCCGCCGTGAGCATTGCAATAAAAAAGATAAAAAGATTTGTGCGTTTGAGTACATTTATTTTGCGCGTCCCGATTCTGTTATTGACGGCATTTCCGTCCATGCTTCTCGCCTTCAAGCAGGGAAAATTCTCGCAAAGGTCCATCCTGCAAAAGCGGATGTTGTTATCGGTGCTCCGGATTCGGGACTTGATGCGGCGCTTGGTTTCAGTGAGGAATCCGGGATTCCATATGGTATTGGTCTGATCAAAAACAAATATATTGGCAGAACCTTCATTTCTCCAGGACAAGGCGCACGACTGGATGGGGTGAAAATTAAGCTGGCCGCTGTCGAGGAAAGTGTAAAAGGGAAACGAGTGGTTTTGGTGGATGATTCAATCGTTCGCGGAACGACGATGGGCCGTGTTGTAAAGCTACTTCGCGAGGCTGGAGCAACGGAAGTCCACGTACGAATTTCCTCGCCACCTTTTTTGCATCCTTGTTATTACGGAACGGATATTGATTCAGAGGAAAACTTGATTGCCTGCCACCATACCGTTTCAGAAATCGCAAAAATAATTGGTGCAGATTCGCTTGGCTATTTGCCAATCGAACATCTAAGTGAACTCTGTGGCACGAAGCATTTTTGTAGTGCTTGCTTTGATGGTCATTATCCAACAAAAGTGCCAACAGATACTCGAAAGGATCGATTTGAAATACGTTTATCCGACAGGAAGAGGGATAGTGATGGTAAAGGATTTGAATAGAAAAATAATTTTAGAGGATGGGCAAGAATATTATGGTTATGGCTTTGGGGCTAAACAGGAAAAAGTGTGTGAAATTGTCTTCAATACCTCTATGGTCGGTTATCAGGAAATTCTATCTGATCCCTCCTATACTGACCAAGCAGTTGTAATGACCTATCCGTTGATTGGCAACTATGGGATGGCGGATGATGACTATGAGCGAGATACACCAACTCTAGGGGCACTGATCGTGCGCGAATATAATGATGAACCCTCCAACTTCAGAAGCACGGCAACACTGTCCAAGATCATGGAAAAATTTGGGATTCCGGGGATTTATGGAATTGATACGAGAAAACTGACTCGTTCTATTCGCGACTTTGGTTCTCGCAAGATGCTGATCACCGATATTTCTACCCCTTTGGAAAAGGGACTCAGCATTCTGAAATCTATCGACATCCCCACTGATGCAGTATCCCGTGTGAGTTGTAAAAAAATCATGATTTCAAACATTGAAAATCCTCAATATCATGTTGTTGCGATTGATTGTGGCATGAAAATGAATATTGTACGTTCCCTGAATCAAAAAGGCTGCAAAGTGACGATTGTTCCGTGGAATACGCCAGCCAAGGCGATTATGGCACTGGATCCTGATGGCGTGTTCATTTCCAATGGTCCGGGAGATCCAGTAGATGTTCCTGAGACGATTCAAACGATTAAAGATTTGATTGGCCAATGCCCAATTTTCGGGATTTGCCTAGGTCATCAAATCATTTCTCTAGCTTATGGGGCAAAAACATACAAGCTGAAATTTGGACACCGAGGGGGAAATCATCCAGTACGAAATTTAGAAAACAATAAAATTGAAATCACCTCACAAAATCACTCCTATGCAGTAGATGTTAACAGTTTGAAGGATACGGATTTAACGATTACCCATATCAATCTGCTCGACCACACGATTGAGGGTGTGAAATGCGCGAAAGATAAAGTATTCAGTGTGCAATATCACCCTGAAAGTGCGCCCGGTCCACAGGATAGTGCCTATCTCTTTGACCGATTTATCGAAATGATGGGGGAATAAAACAATGCCGAAAAGAACAGATATTAAAAAAGTGCTTGTTATTGGTTCTGGTCCAATCGTAATCGGTCAGGCAGCCGAATTTGATTATGCAGGGACGCAGGCTTGCCTTGCCTTAAAAGAAGAAGGGTATGAAGTTGTTCTTTGTAACTCAAACCCGGCAACGATTATGACGGATACCTCTATTGCCGATAAGGTATATATGGAGCCGTTGACATTGGAATACATTGCCAAGATCATTCGCTATGAGCGACCAGATGCCATATTACCCGGCATTGGCGGTCAGACGGGTTTGAATCTTGCAATGCAGCTTGAAAAGAAAGGAATTCTTGCTGAATGTCGTGTGGAACTTCTCGGAACCAAAAGCGACTCCATCGAGCGAGCTGAAGATCGAGAATTGTTCAAAGAACTTTGTGAAGAATTAGGCGAACCTGTACTTTCTTCCGATATTGCAAGTTCAGTAGAAGAGGGATTAGCTGTTGCGCAAAAGATAGGCTATCCGGTTGTGCTTCGTCCGGCATTTACACTTGGCGGTACAGGCGGTGGTTTTGCTGACAATGAGGCGGAATTTTTGCCGCTGATGAAAAATGCCCTTTCACTCTCTCCAGTCGATCAAGTTTTGATTGAAAAGAGTATTAAAGGTTATAAAGAAATTGAATATGAAGTGATGCGAGATAGCAACGATACCGCAATTACTATTTGTAATATGGAAAATCTCGATCCTGTTGGTATCCATACTGGCGATTCAATTGTCGTTTGTCCATCACAGACACTAACCAATAAAGAGTATCAGATGCTTCGTGACAGTGCGCTCAAAATCATTCGCGCCCTTCAAATCGAAGGCGGATGCAATGTGCAATTCGCCCTTGATCCGAACTCTTTTCAGTATTATCTCATTGAGGTTAATCCGCGAGTTTCGCGATCCTCAGCACTAGCTTCTAAAGCAAGTGGTTATCCTATCGCTCGTGTATCGGCAAAGATTGGGGTGGGGATGACGCTTGATGAAATTCATATCGCCAATACACCAGCTTGTTTTGAGCCGACTCTTGACTATGTGGTGACCAAAATGCCACGCTTCCCATTTGATAAATTTGTAGAGGCGAGTAATGCTCTTTCGACACAGATGAAAGCTACCGGCGAGGTGATGAGCATTGGAAGAACAGTTGAGGAAAGTCTTTTAAAAGCAATACGGTCTTTGGAAATAGGACTTTGTCATTTGTATCATGCAAAATTTGACAATATGAGCAAGGATGAGCTGCTTGATTATATCCAGATCGGTACTGATGATCGTATCTATGCCATTGCCCAACTTTTGCGATTGAAAACTAGCGTGGATCGTATTGCTCAAGCCACTGCGATCGATCGCTTCTTCTTGCGTAAATTACGAAACATTATAGAGGAAGAAAAAGAGATCCAAGATCATCCGGGCAATCTTCAAGTACTTCGTCGAGCAAAGAAAATGGGTTTTTCCGATGAGATTATCGCTCAGTTTTGGAATATGTCGCAAAGCGATGTATTTGCATTAAGAAAAGATAATCATATTCTTCCGGTTTATAAGATGATTGATACGTGTGCTTCTGAATTTGAAAGCTATATTCCGTATTTCTATTCCACTTATGAGGATGAAAACGAGTCGATGATTTCCAATAAACAGAAAGTCATCGTTCTTGGCTCAGGACCAATTCGCATTGGCCAAGGTGTTGAGTTTGACTATTCCACTGTTCGCGCAGTACAGACCATTAAGGCATCAGGCTATGAAGCAATTATCATCAATAACAACCCGGAAACTGTTTCTACTGATTATACATGTTCTGACAAGCTTTATTTTGAACCGCTATGCGTGGAAGATGTGATGAATATCGTCGAGATGGAACAACCCATTGGGGTCATTGCAACGCTGGGTGGTCAAACTGCCATCAACTTGGCTGAACCTTTGAGTCAGCGAGGAGTTAAGATCATTGGCACCGGTTGCGATGCGATTGAGCGGGCGGAAAATCGTGATGCTTTTGAAAAGTTGCTCGCTGCCTTAAATATTCCGCAACCCAAAGGTCAAGCAGTCACGAGTATCGAAAAGGGAATCAAAGCTGCCCAAAAAATCGGTTACCCCGTGCTAGTTCGTCCAAGCTTTGTCCTTGGAGGCAGAGCAATGCAGATCGTTGCCAAAGAAGAAGCATTGCGCAACTATCTTAAAACTGCTGAGGAAATTAATGAAGACAAGCCGGTATTAGTGGATAAATACATCCGTGGTAAAGAAGTTGAGGTCGATGCCATCTGTGATGGCAAGCGTGTGTTTGTCCCGGGCATTATGGAACTTGTGGAAAGAACAGGGGTACATTCTGGGGACTCCATCAGCGTGTATCCGCCCTATAGCCTTTCAAATAAGGTGAAAAATACCATTCTTGACTATACAGAAAAGCTCGGACTCGGCATTGGAATTATTGGTTTGTTCAATATTCAGTTTATTGTCGATGAACATGATGATGTGTTTATTATCGAGGTGAACCCACGCTCTTCGAGAACTGTTCCGTTTTTGTCGAAGGCTACAGGGTATAGACTTGCGGACATTGCGACACGATGTAACTTGGGGATGTCCTTGCCGGAACAAGGAATCGATGAGGTTTATCCAAAAGAAAAGGAACGCTTCTATGTAAAAGCTCCAGTATTCTCTTTTTCCAAACTTCACGGAATGGATGCCTATTTGTCCCCTGAAATGAAGTCTACCGGTGAAGCGATCGGATATGACAAAAAACTGCATCGTGCGGTTTATAAGGCGATGACAGCATCGGGTCTTACCCTTCGCAATTATGGGACGGTTGTTGTTAGCGTTGCGGATGAAGATAAAGAAGAAACTTTGCCTTTGATTCGTCGATTCTACAATATGGGCTTTAATATCGAAGCAACTACGTTGACTGGTGAATTTTTGAAGGCTAACGGAATTCGGACACGCATTCGCCATAAACCTAGCGAAGGAAGCGAAGAAGTTTTGGATTCGATTCGTGCCGGTTATGTAAGTTATGTAATTAATACCCGTGCCATTCTTTCAGGTAAGCATTTTGGCGATGGCATCGCTATTCGTCAATGTGCAGCACAAAACAACATCACCATGCTAACTTCTCTAGATACGGTAAGAATGCTTCTAGACGTATTAGAGGAGGTCACACTCGGGATCTCCACTATAGATGCAAAATAAGTTGAATCCGATGAAATTTATAAAAACGCAGAAGCTAAAAAACAACTGATCGGTTTCTGGAAAGCATGTAATTAAAATGTTTTCTGGATCGTTCTATTTCAAAATCAAAAGGTTGAGTTTAAAGAGAAGAACTTTGAATTAGATTTAGAGTGCTTCTCTTTTTTATGTTTGCCAAACTTTGAGTTCATAGAGATTCGATTCGTTTTAGAGCGTGTTGTAACTGATCGCAAGATCAATGAGCGCTCAATAATGGAGTTTCCTCTTTCAATGTTAAAGCTGATTGTTTTGATCTTTGCCAAAAAATTTGTGATGATATACACGATAAGCAAATGAACAGTACGGTAACAGATCGTTAAATAAAGGAAGAAGTTGAACTATGAATTATTACGAGAATGTATTATTGAAGGAATATACAACATTAAAAATTGGTGGGCCTGCTAAACGTTTTTATGAACCTGAAACAGTTTTAGAAATTTCGCAAATTGTGAAAGAACATAAAGAAAACAATTGGCCACTTGTCGTTTTGGGCAATGGCTCCAATATGTTATTCGAAGATGAAGGATATGATGGATCAGTGTTGCACGTTTCAAAAGCATTGAACCAAATTGAATTTATCGATGACACAACAATTCGAGCTTTTGCAGGTGTAGAAAACGGGGAACTCGCTTTATGGCTTGCAGGACACGAACTTGGCGGATTTGAATTTGCGAGTGGAATTCCAGGGACGATTGGCGGAGCGGTGATTATGAACGCTGGTGCCTACAATGGAGAAATGGTCGATGTTTTATCAGGAGTAGGTTACATCGATGAAGATGGATTGCTTCAATATGCGACAGCTGATCAATTAGAGTTAGGATATCGCCATTCTTGGTTTACAGATCACTTTGGAGTTGTTGTGTATGCGGATTTAAAATTACACAAAACAACACTCAAAGAAGCAGGCGAAAAGCTCTTGGATCTTTATTTGAAACGCCACGCCAAACAACCAATGGAAAAAGCATCAGCGGGATCAACATTCAAACGTCCAGTAAATGGTTATGCCTCAGCGATGATTCAAGAATGTGGCTTACAAGGTTTTGCGGTTGGCGATGCAATGGTGTCGACAAAACATGCTGGCTTTTTGATTAATGATGGCAATGCGACTTGTAAAGACTTTTTAGAACTTGTATCGCATGTGCAAAAAGTAGTCAAAGAGAAATGTGATGCAGACTTGGAATTAGAAGTACGCTATATCCACAAAAATCCAAATGACAATCAATAATACAAAACCACCTGAAGAAGATCGACCATCGATAGCTCAGGTGGTTTTTGTTTGGATCAGAGCAATTGTAAAAAAGAATTTACGATTTGGTTTTGACAAGAAAACAGAAGTTCGTTCATTTCATGCCTAAAGACGTTTAAAAAGTGGCAAAATAAAGGAATATAATCGAACAGATCATCAAGAAAAAAACACGAGGAGGGAAAGCATGACAAGCGGTTTATTGCTAGAAGGTGGCGCAATGCGCGGCTTATATACTGCCGGCGTGATGGATGTGCTTTTAAAACATCATATTGAATTTGATGAGGTTATGGGTGTTTCGGCAGGAGCACTTTTTGGGATGAATTATAAATCCAAACAAATTGGACGAGTGCTACGCTACAACAAAAAATATATTACGAATAAAGAATATATGGGTTTTTATTCATTGCTTACAACCGGCAATATCATGAATAAAGATTTTTGTTTCAATAAATTGGTGAATGAACTCGATCCCGTTGATTTTGAAACGTATAGCAAAAGTAAAGAAAACTTTTATGCCGTTGTCACCAATATGGAATCTGGCCAAGCAGAATATATTTTGATGGATGATTTAAAAAATCCGGATCAATTAGAGTATTTACGGGCTTCTGGTTCGATGCCATTTGTCTCAAAGCCTATTTGTGTTCAAGGAAATCAATATCTTGATGGCGGTATTGCCGATAGCATTCCGATTGAAAAAATGATGAGTATGGGGTGTGACAAAATCGTTTTGGTTTTAACTCGACCGGAAAATTATCGCAAAACGAAAACGAATACGCTTGTTCCTCGACTTTTTTATCATCAATATCCTAATTTAGTGGACACGATCAACAATCGGTATATAGCTTACAATAAGCAACTCGATCTCATAGAACAATTAGAACAAGAAGGAAAGATTTTTGTGATTCGTCCTTCACGATTGGTCAAAATGAAAAGAGTGGAAAAGGATCCCGATAAATTACAAGAAATGTATGATTTGGGCGTAAGTGATATGAATCGAGTACTCGCACAATTATTTGATTATTTAAATATTCAGAAAAGCGATTCAGTTAGATGAGAAATAAAAAAATCGAATTGAATCGTGAATATTTGTAAATAAATGAATTCATAATTCAAAATTTTAGGAAGAACGTGAGAATTGCGTTATAATAGTTTAGCAATTAAACCTCTTCAGGGCAGGGTGAAATTCCCTACTGGCGGTATACTCCGCGAACCTTCGGGCCGAACCGGTGCAACTCCGGTAGCAACAGTTAAAGTCTGGATGAAAGAAGAACTTTTTTTGTGCACTTTTTTCACCATGGAAAAATTCCAAGAAGTAGGCTTAAAAGCAACTTTCTTTGTGATTGGAGGTGCACTTATGAAAAAATTATCCACAAAGAAAATGGCAATCCTTGCGCTGTTCAGTGCTTTAGCAGTTGTACTGACATTATTGATGAGGATTCCTCTGATTCCCTCGATTCCTTTTTTTACTTATGATCCTAAAGATATTGTGATCGGAATTGCGGGCTTTTTATTTGGTCCAGCGAGTGCGTTTGTTGTTTCCGCAATCTCTAGTGGAATTGAACTTGCTTTTCGCGGCGGAAACATCATTGACTGGGCAATGAACGTTCTTTCGAGTTGTGCTTTTATTTGTACAGCAGCTTTTGTTTATAAAAAGATGCACTCGAAAAACGGAGCGTTCTATGGCTTGTTAACGGGGATCGTCGTTCAAAACATCGTAATGTTGGCTTGGAACTATGTAATGGATCCAATTTATTTTGGAATGGATCAACAGGCGGTTATCGCAATGTTACCAATGCTTGCATTATTTAACTTCTTGAAATGTTCGATCAATACAATTTTGTTATTACTTGTCTATAAACCAATTGCTAATGCATTGCGTTTATCAGGACTTGTTGCACCAAGCGAACAGACAGTTCCTTCTAATTCGAAAGTCATTGCGATTGTTGGTTGTGGAATTCTTTTAACGATTGTTGTTGTTACGTTGACCATGTTAAAAGGTTAATTCTTTCGATTTTATTCAATGAATCTAAAAATAAGCTTTAGTGAAATGCGAAAATGCATAACGCTAGAGCTTTTTATTTGTCGTGGTTAATCAAAGTGGAAAAAGATTAATTGATTTAACTCAACGGAAATGAAAGTGTTTGAAAATGATTTGATATTTGAAAACGATTACAAATCATATTGAAAAAAATTACATTAGCGTTGCTAACACTCTCGTTTAATGATATTCTCTAAATATAGAAGACACTATATAAAATAAGTGAGGAGAAATGTTAGATGAGGTACAGAAAATATCTGATGCATCTCCTCTAGCCATTTGAACAGACAGTGAATGGCTTTGAGGGGAAAGTATTATAGACTGCCAAAATCGTTCAAAGGTGTGCATTGTGAAAATAAAGCGCAAATTTTTGATTAGTATTGTTTAAATAATTAGATAGGAGAATACTTTTGCAATTCATGAAGAAAGCATGCAATTTTAGCATCTGTATTCTTCTTTAGAAATTACGGTGTAAATATGAAAAAAATTTTTCGATTAAAAACAAATACTTCATTGCGTTTGTGGTATTGATTGTCATTTATTTTTTGTGGTCTGTAATTTGGATGGGCATTCTTTTTGGAAATGGTTTCCATTACTTTGATCCGGAAGAAACAATTCTTGAAAAATACATAGTTGTTTATACTACGCAGATTAACACGTTTCTAGTGCCGATTTTAAGAATGGCTATTACCGGTACAGGACTAAAGATTCTTTATGATATTTTAAAAAAATTAGATCTTTGTTAATATGATTCGATCTTGAAAAGGTGCTGACTAACTCAAGCAAAGGGTGCTTGTAGTAAGTCGGCACCTCTTTTATTTTGAACAATAATGGAAAAAGGAAAGAGAATCTCTACTAATGGTTGGATAGTTTTAAAAAATGATTAGGCTTAAAATAGTAAAAATAAACTCAAAACATCGCACTTATCGATAATAATATAGGGAAGATCAACGCGTGAATTGATCCACAAAAAAGGCTTATAAAAAAAATTTAAAAAAATTTAAAAAATGTTTGACACTTTCTTGAATACTTAGTATATTAATGAGGCATCAAATATGGCGGTTGTGGAGAAGTGGTTAACTCAACGGATTGTGGCTCCGTCATTCGCGCGTTCGAACCGCGTCAGCCGCCCCATTTTTGATAAGTACCCGAACTTCTTAGTTGTTCTAAGTTGTTCGGTTTTTTTATTATACCTTGAGATTGTATAATGGCAGAGATAACTGGAAAGGGGATAAATCCTGATGTCACAGTTCATATTTAAAAACGAAATTTCCCAACAAGAATTTGATACTTTTGCGAGCAATCATGCGCTATGCAATTTATTGCAATCCTATAATTGGTCCAAGATCAAATCAAACTGGGGATCTATGCATACCGGTGTATATAAAGATGGCCAGCTTGCTGGCGTTGCGCTTGTTTTAATCAAGCAATTACCACTTGGCTTTACGATGTTTTATATCCCTCGTGGTCCGATTATGGATTATGATGATCAAGAATTAGTAACTTTCTTTTTTCAACAGCTCAGAAAAGAAGGGAAACGTCACCATTGCTTATTTATTAAAATGGATCCTTGTATTGAAGTGGGTGTTTATCCATCAAGTGATACCGATAGACCACGCAATGGCAATGAAAAATATGTGTCTAAAATCGAACAAGCCGGGGCGATTCACCAAGGCTTTACGATGACGCTCAATCAAAGCATTCAAGCCCGTTTTGCGTCGATTTTAAACAAACCGGAAGATTTATTTGCGGCTATGCCGAAAAAGACGAAAAAGCTGATTAAAGAGGCAGATAAACGCCATATTGAAATTGTGAGTGGGCAAGAAGAATTGTTAGATGACTTTGCACGTCTTGTCGAAATGACTGAATCACGCAAACATGTTTCTTTGCGAAATCGTGAATATTTTGCACATTTGATTACGGCTTATCCAAACGACTCAATTATCATGCTAGCAAAGTGCAATCTTAAATTAATCATGGATGAATGTAATCAAAGGCTTTCAACCTTAGAAGAGCAACTTGCCCAACTTCCAGAAAACCAAAAGAAAAAGCGTTTTACGCTAGAAGAACAAAAAGCATCTGTTTTGAAAGATATTCATAACGTTCAAGAAGTCATTGATGCTGTGGGGAGTGATGAATCGCGTCCGATTGCTGGGGTTTTAACGATTCGCTATGGTCGCACTTGCGAAATGTTATATGCTGGCATGGACGAAAGATTCCGTCGTTTTATGCCTCAATATAAAACGTATTTAGAAAACTTCCAATGGGCATTTGATCATGGCGTAGAAGAATTCAGCATGGGTGGAGTTGAAGGAACTTTGGATGATGGCTTGACCCATTTCAAGGATAATTTTGCACCGATGATTCATGAATATATTGGTGAATTTGATATTCCAGTTTATAAATTGTTATATAAACCAGCGAAAATGATGTACGAAAAGAAGCGTCAACAACTTAAAGAAGCCTAGAGAAGGCTTTAAAGGAAAAAGACGAATGAATCAACGAAAATTCTTTTCACATATATTTGTTGGCGGATGTGCTTTGTCTTTAATACTTTGTGGATGTACGCAATCGAATTTGACTTCATCACAAATGAGTGAGAATGGCTCAACGCAAAGTGGGCAAGCTTTTGCTTGTGAAGTTACAACTTCATGCGCAAATCAAAGTGAAAGTGGAGATTTGAGTCAACTAGATGCAGCATTAGCGACCTTTACGCCAATGGATTTTGAATCGGCTGTTTCTTTTTTTCAAGAAGGTAAAAGTGGAGTTCTCTATTTTGGCTTCTATGATTGCCCATGGTGCCAAGACGTTGTTCCGATTTTAAGCGATGTAGCCGCTAAAAATGGTGGTGAAGTTTTCTATGTGCAAACGCGCGATGCTCAACGACAGCGTTTATACACAGATGAACAGAAAGAACGGATTGTGCCTTATCTTGGCAATTATATGTCGGAAAATAACGAAGGCGTACTCACTTTATATGTACCATTAATTGTTCGCGTTCAAGATGGTAAAGTGACGATGGCACATCAAGGAACGGTAGAGGGTCATCAAGCTGGAGAACGGGAAATGAGCGAAGAGGAACGATTGATCGTTAATCGAGCGATTCAAAATATGTTTGAATAACAATTAAAATTACACAAGTTGACAGAACTGCGGACGATCGAGTCCAAAAGATCAATTGAATAACGGTTCCCTTTTTATAGGTACTCGCATAAGCGAAAACGAGTTCTCATGAAAAGGGGATTTTTTATGGGATTTGAGTAACAGTTGATACAATGTGGATAGTGGAGGAAATATATGTTAGAAACTCGAATTCTTCTATTCATTGAACTCGCAAAAAGTGGGTCTTTGGATGAAGCAGCGAAAATAATTGATCTAGATGTTGATCAAGCTTTGGCGATGGTTCAATCTCTAGAAAATGATCTGAAATGTCAGTTGGTCAGTGAATATCAAAACCATTACCATCTCACAAGATTAGGGGAAAAGTTTTATCACGGATGTACAAGATTGCAAGAAATGGTGATGGACTTGATGGAGGAGATGAACTTTACTCCTGTTCCGCGAATTGCGATTGGATTTAGCGGAATACGGGATAATCAGAAGGTAATCGAACTGGCTAGCCGTTATAAACAACTCTATCCTTCCACAAACTTTACCTATCAAAAGAAAAGCCCAAAACAGATGTTAGAAAGCTTATTTGAACAAAAAATAGATGTATGTTTTGGTCTACAAAACACATTTGATGAACGAGCAGTTGATTTGTGGATTGAGCCGCTGTTCCGTTACAACATTTGTTTTATCTTTAAAAAAGATCATCCGTTGGCATTGGAAAAAGTGATTCACCCCAATCGTTTAGAAGATGAAAACTTACTCATTTTGATGCGTCAAAATGGTCAGAACTTCTTCTTTGATCCATTTATGGCATGCAATATTCGTTCTAGTGTATTTACAATGCAAAAAAGAACGCCAGAAGATTTAATTCATGCGATTTTAGAAGGACAAGGAATTGGGGTAACGAGTGAGGAAATGATCGATCCAGAACAATTGGATAAACTCGATTTAACGTATGCCATTTATCCAAACTCTTATTGTGTGGTCATTCGCGCCGGGGAATCCCGCCAGGAAATTCTGGATTTTATTCGCTTGGCCAAAGAATTCTTTGCGGATTTTGATTTAGAACAATCTGATTTAATCGAACCACATATTATTGAGCGAATTAATGAATTAAAGTCACGACAACGCGGAACAATTATTCAATCGCATGGCAATCGTTTGGTGCTCAATCAAACTAGAGGTGTACAAGGACAAAACTCCGAAAAAGAGTGCAAAAAAGAATTGAAGGAAGCGAAAAAAGAGATCAAAGCACAATTGAAATTAGAAAAGAATCGCCAAGAAATGGATGATCAAAAAAATCTAACTCAAGAAGAAAGTGCTGCATCGTTCGAATAAGAAGATCAAGCTATACCAAATGAGAGAAGAATACTCATTGAGGTATAGCTTTTATTTTATATGGTAAGTGAGTTAGAAATTGAGAAAATAAAAAAACGGACGTTATGTCCGTTGGAATGTTAAATGGAGCGGATGAGGAGAATCGAACTCCCGTATCAACCATGGCAAGGTCGTGTTCTACCATTGAACTACATCTGCATGATGGCGGTCCAAACGGGACTCGAACCCGCAACCCCCTCCGTGACAGGGAGGTACGCTAACCAATTGCGCCATTGGACCATGATGGCGGAGAAGGAGAGATTTGAACTCTCGCGCCAGTTTCCCGACCTACACCCTTAGCAGGGGCGCCTCTTCAACCACTTGAGTACTTCTCCAAGGATGAGTCATTGCTGACTTGCCAAAGAATAATAGCATGATAAGTTGGGAAGGACAAGCAAAAAAATAAAATTTTTCGTTCTTTTTGAAAAGTCTTTTTGAAATGGGGAATAAAAACGAGAAATAAGCCTATAAAAGGATATGAAAATCAAAGAAAAAGATAAAAATCAGCGTCCCCGTGAAAAAGCTATTCGCTATGGAATGGAAACTTTAACAGATCAAGAATTGTTATGTTTACTCATTGGATCAGGAACGAAAAAACAAGATGCATGGAAGATTGCCGAAAAAGTTCTAGAAAAAAGTAAAGATCTTTCGCAACTCGCTACCCTTGACATGGCAGATTTGATGGCGATCGAAGGAATAGGTCAAGCGCGAGCGTTATTGATTCAAGCAGCGTTAGCACTCGCGATGCGCGCTTTAAAAGCGAAAACATTAGTGAAAACGTCCATACGTTGTCAAGAAGATGTTATTCAATGGTTTCGGGCCGAATATGGAAGGGAAAGTCAAGAACGCTTTGCGGCACTCTTTTTAAATTCGAAAGGAGAAGTCATTCGTCATAAGGTCATCCATATCGGTACGACGAATTGTGCATTGATCCATCCGCGCGATGTATTTCGCGAAGCTTGTTTAGCCAATGCCGTGTCCATCGTCTTTGTTCATAATCATCCTTCAAATGATCCGACGCCAAGCCAGGATGATATCCAAAGCACGCATCAATTCATTGAAATCGCAAAGCTTTTTCAGATGAATGTAACGGATCATATTATTGTGTGCAAAGACTCTTCGTTTAGCTTTGCGGCCCATGCGATGTTGATGTAAGTAAAGATCCAACTACGATTAAAATGTGAAAACTGTAAGAAAAAGACAAAGAATTGGCTTGTGCGTGAGTGATCGGTATAATAAAAAGACAATGAGTATGAAAAATGTGCAAACTTTTCGTTTAGAATAGAATACTTAAAGGAAAGATTTGTTTTGCGACAATAAAAGACGTGTATGAAGGAGGAAGAAGATGCGACGCCGATTCACTAAATTGCAGAAAACTCTCATCCTGTTTATTGGATTCTTTTTCCTGCTAGGAAGCTTGATGCTTTCATTACGACAAAATTCGATCTCTGATCTTGGTTATAGCGCATGGACCTATGTAAAGTATGGATTATTTGATTCACCGGCAGTATCGATTAGTCATGCTTTAGATGATTTTTCCAATCTGTGGCACTCTTATCAAGACAATATTTATCTTAATGAACAACTTGCTAATCAGCGCTCTTATCAGACGCTGTATGCTCAAGAACATAACCGTAATCTCGAGTTACAAGGTTTATTGGAAATGAAAAATGCATTACCAGAATCCACGCAGATCTCTTGCCAAGTGCTTTCTCGTCCAGGCCAAACATGGAATCAAACGATTACAGTATCAGCCGGATCGACTTCCGGGGTTGAAGTGGGGATGGCTGTATGTTCTGCAAATGGACTAGTCGGAATGGTAAGTTCCGTTGAAACGACCACATCCCAAGTAACTTTATTAACAAGCAATGATTTACCAAATAGCTTTGCAGTGCAAATTTCAATGGATGATGGCTCTACTGTAGAAGGTGTCTTCCATGGTTATGATGCGGATCAAAACCGTTATGAAATTCGTTTGTTTGACCATGAGGCAGTTGTCTTACCTGGACAAAAAGTGGCAACGAGTGGAAAAGGTGGCACGTATGCTTCAGGGTTGATGGTGGGAACAGTAACAGGAACAATTATGAATGATGATGCGGTTGTTTCTACTGTATATGTCAGCCCAGTCGAAGATATTAGTGGTTTCACTTACGTCAACATCTTCTCCCAAGGAACACCAGCACCATGAAAAAGAACTTTGGCATCATCTTTGGATTTTTCGGGCTAGCCATGCTCGATTCCATCTTTTCTTATTTAACGCCAATTGATTTTACCTATACGCATTTTTCAATTGCTTGGCATTTTTATTTGACGGGATTATTGGTCTTTGTTCGCGATAAACCAATGATGAACCGATTTTTGATCGGGGCAATGGCGGGAATTGTTCGGGATATGTTTTTTACTTCAACATTCCCATTTAGCTTTCTTTTTTATCCGCTTATTGCACTTGCAGCAGGGGTTTATCAAAATAAAGCGCGCTCTATAGAATCAGCTTGCATGATTTATATTAGCTTGATTTTTTGCGCCGACTTATTCCCATTTTTATTCCAAAAGCTTATTGGGCAAACAACCGTTTCGTTTGTTTCCTGGTTTTATCATGTAGAATTACTTACTTTATTGGTGGGTGGTTTAGTCGTGATTATGATGACTTATATTGATATCGTGATGGACTATTTCTATTTGTTCCAAAGTCGAGTGATCAAAAAGAGTCAGCGTGGTCATCGTCATCCTAAAAGAGAGTTAGCAGCAAGCATGAATCATCCACAAACGGATAATCGCAAACGAAGATTTCGATAACATGAATAAAGTGAAAAGCCGGATCGATCCGGCTTTTTCAATGGATTGTGATTGTGAATAGAGGGGATTGGAGATCCCATCAAAACATGGCACAATCCATGCTAAAATGACACCGAGGTATATCTATGAAAAAACTACTTCTTATTGACGGGAACTCCGTTTTATTTCGAACTTATTACTCCACAATTTATACAAACCCGATGTCCACATCATCAGGAATTCCAACCAATGCGGTTTATGGCTTTATTTCGTTAATCAATAAAGCAATTTCCATGGTTCGTCCCGATGCGATGATGGTCGCATGGGATGCGGGCAAAAAAACGTTCCGCCACGATAAAATGGCGGAGTATAAAGGAACACGTAAATCATTAGATGAAGAGCTCATCGTTCAATTTCCAATCGTTCGCGAATATTTAGATACAGCAAATATTTGTCGTTATGAACAAGAAGGATATGAAGCAGATGATATTATCGGCTCCATGGCCAAAAGTAATCCGGATTATCAAACAACGATTTTGACAAGTGACAAAGACTTGTTACAGTTGGTTGATCCAACGACACAAGTTATTTTGATGAAAAAGGGATTAGCCAGCTTTGATACGATGGACGAAGCGGCAATCCAAGAAAAATATGGATTGAGTCCAAAACAAATTATCGATTTAAAAGGATTGATGGGTGACCCTTCGGATAATATTCCGGGAGTGGCACACATTGGAGAAAAAACAGCCCTGAAATTATTGTACGACTATGGCAGTGTTGAAGGGGTTTATGACCATATTGATGAACTGAAAGGAAAGCGCAAAGAATATTTGGAAGAAGGCAAAGAGATGGCATTCTTGTCCAAAGATTTAGCTACGATTTTTACGCAAATGGATTTGCCGATCCAAGTAGAAGATCTTTCTTTATCAGAAATTCCGAGTGAACTTGCCGATTTCTATCGTAAATATGAAATGAAAAGCTTAGTAGAGCGTTTCAATCAAGAAGCGGCGACAAGAAAAAAACTCATTCATGCGGATATGGATGACAATAGGGATGAAGAAACAAGCGAAGAATTAGAAAAAAATGATGCCAACACGATTCAATATGTGGATCATTTTACTGGCCAAGCCAATAGCCAATTGGTGTTGCTTCCTCTTGCTTCTTTGGATCCTTTTTTAGAACAAGAACTATATGGCTTTTTGTATGTACAGGATAATCAAGCGTTTTATTTACCATTAGAAAAAGCGAAAGAAGACCAGGCATTTATTGACCTGTTGACAAATGATCATACATTAGTCACTTGGTCGATTAAAGAAACGCTTCATTTACTCGATCGCCATGGTCTACCATTGGCTAATTTTGCGAATGACTTACAACTAGAAGTTTTCTTGCTTCATTCGCAAGCAACTAAAATTGAAGACCAAATTGCGGCCTTAGATATTGAATTACCGAGTTCTTTACATGAACTTACGCTTAAAAAGCAAGGTGGTTTCACAGTAGAAAGAGCATTGCCTATTTATGGAAAATGGGTTTTAGGATTGCAAGGCAAAGAAGAACAATTGCGCCAACAAATGCAAGAACAAAATGTTCTTGATCTTTATGAAAAAATTGAATTACCACTGACTCGCCTTTTATATGAAATGGAATGTTGTGGAATTCAAATCAATGAACAAAAATTGTTGGAAATTGGCCAAGAGTACCAACATCGCATCGAAGAAATCGAACAGAAGATTTATGAATATGCCGGTCATTCGTTCAATGTTGGATCACCAAAACAACTTGGTGTTGTTCTCTTTGATGAACTCGGATTAAAAGCTGGGAAAAAACGCTCGACAAGTGTTGAAGTCTTAGAAAAATTACAAGGTCAACATCCGATCATCGATGAAATTATGGAATATCGCAAATATTCCAAAATCATTGGAACTTATGTCACCGGTCTACAACGTTATATTCATGAAGGCAAAATTTTTACAACGTTCAATCAAACCGTGACGACAACAGGCCGATTATCCTCATCAGACCCTAACTTACAAAATATTTCGGTAAAGAGTGCGGAAGGAAAAGAAATTCGTAAAGCGTTCCAAGCGCCGGAAGGTTATTCTTTTATTTCGGCCGATTACTCACAAATTGAATTACGTATGTTAGCCCATATGGCGGATGAACAAGTCATGATTGAAGCATTCCAAAACGATGTGGATATTCATAAACAAACAGCGTCGGCGATTTTCAATGTTCCTCCAATTGAAGTGGATGAAGATCAACGCCGTATTGCGAAGACGGTTAACTTTGCGGTGATTTATGGACAAACTGAATTTGGATTATCGCAAGAGTTAGGCATTTCACGCTATGAAGCGAAAGAATTTATCAATTCTTACTTTGAAAACTATCCAAACATTCATCACTACATGGATGGCTTGATTGAATTCTGTAAAGAACATGGATATGTAGAAACGATGATGCATCGTCGCCGCGAAATTCCTGAAATCCGGGATAAAAACTTCATGACCCGTGAATTTGGAAAACGAGCAGCGATGAATGCGCCAATTCAAGGTTCAGCAGCTGACTTGATCAAAGCGGCAATGTTGAAAGTGAACAAAGCGATGAAAGAAAAACAATTGAAGTCGCAAATGATTTTACAAATCCATGACGAACTGATTTTCTTAGTTCCTGACGATGAACTCGAACAAATGAAACAGCTTGTGATTGATGAAATGGAATCAACGATGGAATTGAAAGTGCCACTTAAAGCCTCACTTGGTGTAGGTAGCGATTGGTACGAGGCGAAATAATGCCAGAGGCACCAGAAGTTCATCATGTCGTTCAATATTTGCAACGACACTTAGCAAACCAACAAATTGTGCAAGCGATTGTTACTTATCCACCTTTGATCGACAATATGCCTGCACAAAATTTTTGCCAACAAATTCAAGGCCAACATTTTCGACAATTTAAACGATTAGGCAAATATATCATTTTAGAATTGGATGATTATACGTTTGTGAGTCATTTGCGTATGGAAGGAAAGTTTTTGATCGTTTCTAGTCGTGAAGAATTTGAACAACTCGACCAAGTACGGGATCGAAAACATATTCATGCCCAGTTTGTTTTAGAAGATGGACGCATAGTTTGTTATAAAGATACGCGAAAATTTGGGCGCATGTCATTATGGCCGCAACAAGATGATTTGCATCATCTTAAACCTTTATCAAAAGTGGGCAAAGATGTATTGGACCCAACACTTTGTGCGCAAGATTTACTCAAAAAGGCTAGTCAAAGAACCATTCCGTTAAAGACTTTTTTGTTAGATCAAAGTGTAATAGCGGGAATTGGGAATATCTATGCCGATGAAATTCTCTTTGCGACCAGGTTGTCTCCATATTGCATGCCTTGTGACTTGTCGAAAAAAGATATGCAAAATATCATCGAGGCCACAAGGTCCATTCTCATGCACGCAATTGAAGCGGGTGGAACAACGATTTTGAGTTTTTCTTATGGATCTAATCATACGGGAAGTTTTCAAAACCAATTACAAGTACATGGTCAAAAAGGAAACTGCCCGATTTGTGGTCATGAAATTGAGCATCAAAAAATCAATGGGCGAACAACCTACTTCTGCCCCCATTGTCAAAAGTTAAAAAAGAAAAGAAGCCGCAAAAACAATCCAATAAAGGAATGAACTATGGAACAACAAAACCAAAAAAAGATTCGAACCTTAGGAATTACGGGGTCGATGGGATCGGGAAAAAGTGCTGTTAGACAAATTCTAGCGCAATATATTCCAACGATTGATTGCGATGGGATTAATCGCGAATTGTTACAAAAAGATCACGAAGGTTGGTATGCTTTAAAACAAGCAAACTTATTTTATGGGGATCCCAATGGTGAAATCGATAAACAAGCGATGGCGGATGCGATGTTTGAAGATGCCCAAATCCGTCAAAAAATGGAAGCAATTCTGCAACCGTTAAT
>Peterbilt_p1__coassemble_127_pt1 | contig 64084 bp, 73 predicted proteins | sample Peterbilt_p1__metabat2_high_PE_014 | metagenome-assembled genome bin Peterbilt_p1 | reverse complement strand
GTCGATTGATCACCCTTTTTTTGTATCTGATCGTGGATAGCTCTTGTATAAAAATCCCTGGAGTCTTAATGAGGACGCCAGGGATTTGATGTTTTATCTTATTTTAGTCTATACACTTTTTTCTAGAGAGAATACGCGTTGGATATGTAAAGCTAGATATCCAATTTCGATTGGTTCGATTTTTTTATTCAACGCTCTTTCCGTCTTTTTGATGATCGATTTAGAAATTTCATAAGCTCGCGGGAATTGGTTTTTCGTAAATTCATCCATATCAATCGATAATTTTTCGCCATTTTTCGTTCGTGCAATGAGATATTTCATATGTGTTAACATTCGCGAATACGATAATGAATGCACATCTACGTTCATCGAGAAAGCTTCTTCTAATTCTTGAATCGATTCATTAATCAACACCGCAAAAAGCATTCCTTCACTCACTTGATCATCACTTCGAGCGGAGTGAATATGAAGTGTGATATAGCCAACTTCTTCATCATTGATCCGAATATCGAGGCGTTGTTCAATAATATCCCGCGCTTTAAGCGCTGCTTGATATTCTTGATCAAATAACAAAGAGATATCGTGAGAAAAAGGGTTAGAAATCACCATATTGTTTCGAATCCGATGGATCGCAAAGGCAATATGATCGCTTAAAGGTAGCAATATACTTGTATCAATATTTCCAAATTCCTTTTTCGCTTCATCAATAATTGCGCTCGCAATTTCCAAATAAATCGGATCATTTTTTGTCACCGCAGGGATGAGATCTACTTTCGCTTCATGGCGATAAGCCACATCACCATCTCTGGGAATAAATTGTTGATTCATGTGCTGACCAAAACCAACCCCATTCCCAATAAAGATCACTTCTTCTTGGGTCTGGGTGTCAATGGTCAAAAGCGCATTATTATTTAAAACCTTTCTAACCTTAAACATACCTATCTCTCTTCATTTATCGTGACATTGACTAATACACTTTTAATACTTCTTCTTTTTGTTTTACCGGACCAAGTTTTGTGATTTCTACTTTACTATCTGGTGATAGATTTGTGAAGACCAAAGCAATCGCATCACTCGGCGCATTTTTCTTAATGAATTCGAGATCAAATTTTACAAGCAAATCGCCTTTTTTAACCGTTTGACCCGCTTCAACAAATGCGGTAAATCCTTCACCATTTAGATTAACAGTATCTACACCAATGTGTAGTAAAATTTCATTTCCTTTTTCACTTTTTAAGCCAATTGCATGTTTTGTTGGGAATACGAGTTCAACAGAACCATCACATGGTGAATATACTTCACCTGTTTCGGAAATAAACATGACTCCATCGCCCATCATTTTATTCGCGAATGTTTCATCTGGCATATTCGTAATTAAATCGATGCTACCATCTGTAATTGACGCAAAAGTTTCGAGAATTGTTTTTTCTGTTTTTGTTTCAACAACTTCTTGGATATCTACTTCTTCTGTTTCGTCATGATCACCACTTAAGTAATCTTCTAAATGGCTTTTAATCACACTGACTCTTGGTCCATAAATAACTTGTACACCATTACCTTTACGGATAATTCCAGCTGCTCCACTAGATTTTAAGAGTGCTTCATCGACTTTTTCTTGATCAAAAACCGTGATTCGCAAACGTGTTGCACAAGCATCGACATCACTAATATTCGCTTTTCCACCTAATCCTTTTGTGATCAGTGCAGATTGTTCGTCTTTCGCTGATGCCGCACCATTTGCTTTTTTCTCATTCACATCAGCTCGTGTATATAATTTTGTTTCTTGATCATCGTCTTCACGACCTGGTGTTTTGTAGTCATTTTTCGTAATCAAGAATTTGAAAATCGCAAAGTATAGGATGAAGTAGAATACACCAACAATCACGATCCAAATCCAGTTTGTTTTGGCATTCCCTTGCATAATCCCAAATAATGTCATGTCGATTAAACCACCAGAGAAAGTCATTCCGACACCAACATTGAAGATATGCATCAACATGTAAGCTAATCCGGCAAAGATGCAGTGAATTACATATAACAATGGCGCAATAAATAAGAAAGTAAATTCAAGTGGTTCTGTAATTCCTGTTAACATGGACGTTAATGCTGCAGAAAGTAATAATCCCCCAGCAACTTTCTTTTTATTGTCTTTGGCGCAAGTGTACATCGCAAGCGCAGCACCTGGTAAACCAAAAATCATTAATGGGAATTTCCCAGCCATAAATCTTGTTGCTTCAACTGAGAAACGTGTTGTATTTGGATCTGCTAATTGTGCAAAGAAGATATTCTGTGCCCCTTCGACTAAAGTTCCGGCAACTGTAGCTGTACCCCCAACACCAGTCTGCCAGAATGGCAAATAGAAAACGTGGTGTAAACCAAATGGAATTAAAGCACGTTCCATAAATCCATATACCCAAGTTCCGGCATATCCAGAACTTCTTACGATATCACCAACTGCATAGATTCCATTTTGGATCGAAGGCCAAATAAATGACATTAAAATTCCAACAAGTAAGTAAACTACCGCACTGATAATTGGAACAAAGCGGGATCCTCCAAAGAATGAGAGAACTTGCGGAAGTTCGATCGTATGATATTTATTGTGTAATGCAGAAACACCTAATCCGACGATAATCCCGCCGAATACACCCATCTGTAACGATTGAATTCCCACAACCGATGTAATAGAACCCGCTGGTAAAGTTTCGGCAAGTCCTAAAACTTCAATCATTGCACCAATTGAAGCATGCATGATAAAGAAGGCGATTGCGGCAGATAAAGCAGCAACTTCTTTTTCTTTTTTAGCCATTCCAATCGCAACGCCCATAGCGAAGATAATCGGTAAGTTGGCAAAGACGATATCTCCCGCTTTAGACATGACGCTAAACAGATCAAACATAATTGTTCCTGGACCAAAGATTGACATCAATCCATAAGCCTCAAGCATTGTCGTATTGGTGAATGATCCACCAATCCCTAGAAACAAACCGGCAACAGGAAGAATAGCGATCGGTAACATGAAGCTTCTTCCGACACGTTGCAAAACACTAAAAATTTTGTCTTTCATTTTTTTCTCCTTTCGACAAAATTTCTATGTATCTATGCGTGCATGAATTACTACAATATGATTTTCAGATAAAAAAAATGCAGGCATAAATACAATAGAAAAAACAAGTAGTTAAAACAGATGTTTATTTCTATCAAATTAATGCCTACATGACTAGTAACACTTTTGATGATCCTATCATCGCAAGTTGAACTTCGTTTGTCAATTTTATATTTTACTTTTCCGCTTTTAAATGAATGATCTCTAACAAAAACATTCTCAATTCAACATATACGACTTTAATTTATTCATGAACACTGTAGTACTCTAAACCCAATAAACTTTTGCGAATACAAACTCGACGACTATCGCCAATAGAAGTTTTTAAATACTGACTTTTCGACACGTTAAACTCTTGTTCTTCACCACGCCAAGAAGCAATCAGCTCATAATCCGTCAAACTATTGCCTGTATCGACATCTTTATCTGTAATCACAATCGTTTCATGAGTTGGCTTTTCAAACGTCAATAAGAAACTGACCGGGAAAGTTATCGTAAATGACATCATCAAAACTGCGAAAACTACTGATAATTTCCGAACAAATCGTTGGGGCACTTTGATCCGTACCGATTTGATCACAAAAGGAATGAATAAGACAACCGCTATAATCGATGTCGTTTTAAAATAGGCAATTTGATCATATCCAAATGTATTTGCCGAAGTTAAGTTTAAAAGTAGGGCAATTGCGGCACCCAAAAATGGCATTTGGAGCATAACTTGTTCGCCTTTTTTAGTCTTCGTTTCGATGTAAATATACGGATAATACCACAGGTATACCGCATAAGATCCTAGAATCACTAAAACAAATAAAACCATCATCAGCTTTCCGCCAACGACAAAAGCTATTCCATCTAACGCAATCAAGACAATGCCTAAAACACGCAAAAATCTCTTCGCTTTTTCTAAGTCGAATCGACAACGATCGGAAGAAATACTGTCGATTGTTTCTGTCTCTTGCACAATAGATTGATAATAATTTCGTTCTATCGCATTCAATGTTCCCACATATTTCGATACATCTTTTTTCTGCTCTAACAATTCTTCAAAATCGACAATTTGTACTTCATGTTCTGCTAAAGCATCAAAGAGTAGGTCAGAGTTTCCAAAAATAGAATCTAATGTGACCAATCGATTATAACCACGATCAATCAAAGCCATTTGGGGTCGATTCCCTAATGGAATCAATAATAAGCATCGAATCTCAGAAAAACGCACTTCTATTGATTTTTTTTAAACATAATTGAAAGTCAGTGTATTGTGATCGATCACAATTGTTTGTTTTTGGTACGCAAGTAATAGCGCAATGCCTAAAAACGTAAAGGGGAAAAAACAAAGTGCCATCAGAAAATGACCGGCGATAAGAGGTACAACACACATCAGCCCAAAAAGAACAGCCGTGATGATCCCTAATACTTTGACAAACTTCGAACAACGAATGACTTGTTTTTCCATAATGATCCCTACTCTTTAATTTTCTTCTATTTGAACACGATACTTAACGCATAAATTGCACTTGCGACCAAAAGCGTATCGATTATAATTGTTGCTACCATTTTCATTTTATTTTGACTATTCGCTTTTACACTTCGAATAATCCATATCGGTCCAAGTAAAAATACACATAAAGCATAAACAACTAAAATAATATCCATAGCTTCATTCCTATTCTATGTGATCTGTTTATAGATTTTTGAAATCTTCAATTCCCGGTAAAGCGAAAAGAAAAGACATAACGAGGATGGATAAATGACTTGCCGAAATAGAAGGCAGACAATAATCCACAATCATCAATCCCAAATACGTCGCAATTGTATCTAAAATCAAATACAGAACAATTGCTCTATTTTTATTCATGCGTTTTATTTGATAGAGTGCTTTGGACAATCCCCCGGCAATTAAATTCATTGGATATGAAACAATCGTTGTGATGATGAAAAACAAAATCATGCTGCCGATCGAATCATACCGAAAACCGAAAAAGCGCATAATTGTTCCACTCAATAGGGCAATAACGGATAAAGCAACAATAAAAATAGTCCCACAAGCTATAAATGTGATGAATTGTTCTTTATTCTTCTTAAAAAAAATCACAACAAGCAATATTCCTTTTCATCGGTTTAATGCGCTAATGCATCTTCAATCAATTCAATTGCGCGATTCGCAAAATTAATCTTGATTTGATCAGGATTTCCATTCACCTTGATTTTCGCTACACAAAGTTGATTCTCTTTTGTTTCTTGAGGATCACCACTTAGTGTTGTCCACTCCACGCTGATATCCTCTTGATTCAAAGGGGCGTTGACATAATATTCATAGCTTAAAGGTTCAAAAAACTCACTATTTGATTTTGCTTGAATCGAAATAGTTTCCTCATTTTCTTTGTATATTTCGATATCGTAGCGAACCACATCTTCTTGATTCTCTACATATTTCTCATTTGGCGATATAGATTCTTGATAAATCAAATCATCCTGTTTCTCATTCACACGATTACTTGCAGCACAACCACTTACGCCGATCGTCATGGATAGTAAAGCTACAGCTAGAAATCTTTTTAATTGCATATTGATCTCCTACTTTTTTAATCAAAAGCACAACTTGATAAATCAAAAAAGGAATAACACCGATAATCCCCACAATCAAATAAAATGGGAATGTCAAAATACCAACCATTACTCGCACTGCAACAGTGAATTTGCGAGTTAAATGGTTAAAAAGGATCAATCCAGTTGTTACACCAGAGAATACAAAAGTTTCTCACAACATCAAAAATCTACTTTATAAAGATATTCTTCATTTTTACTATGCCCAAACGAACGAATAGTCCATCTGCTAGCCGAAGCCAGATCATTGAAATGACAAGAATAAATGCAAAGAATAATATTGAGTTCCTTAATGCATTACGTAATAAATAAACAATCAAAAATAGAGGAAGCATCAATAACAATAAGCATAGTAAATAGCGAAGCGAACTTCGTCCTGTATCTTCTTCCCATTCATTTAGATTTGCGCCACAAACGCATCGGTTTGGAACAAACAAAAACTTCGAATTAATTTTATGTCCGCATTTTTTACAATAGAGTTTTTTCATGAAATACCATCCTTATTCAGGGTTTCAATCATTGATGCATTCGGTTCTTCATTCTTTGTCGCAATAGAATATTTAGATCAGTGATTTTATATTATCACAAACGCATAATCTTAATTCTTACTTCCGTTCCTATTTCTGCAAGATTGCATAAACGAAAAAAAGAAGCATTTAAACTTCTTGCAAAGTCTAAACACTTCTCTATTTTTTGTTCACAATGATGTCTAATATTTTAATTGTTAAACCCCTTTATTCTTCTCAGTATTTCTACTCCCTCTTTAGTCAATTGATGAACATCTTTATCTAGTACTATTGATTTTGCTTCTAAAATTCGGTCAATTGCATTCATTGGATCTAAGGAATGATACGCAAAAAACAGACGTCTAAGTTCGTTACCTTTTACAATCTTATAAGCATTCTTGCTGTCGATTTGATAAACATAGGATAGATATCTATAAATATAACCGATCCAATACATCTCATTCATTGAAAATTTGATTTTTCCATAAGTAGATTTACCGTACTCTTCGTTAATTTCGTCGAAAACATCTTCAATTGTCGTACTCTCATTTAAAAAAGTTAAATTATCCATTCTAGAAACAAATTTAGAATTCATAAATCGACGAATAAAAATATTCGAACTGCAATCTTCTATAGTTATAGATTGTTCAAAAATTTTACCTTGTACATCACATAGTAACAAGCCAGTTTGATCCATTTCTCTTTTCATAATTTATCATCTAATATATCGTCAATATATTGACCTTGTCCTCTATACTGTCTCCGTGCTATTTTGATTTTAGCATCCCCAAGTTTATTATCTCCTAATCTTTTAATTTGATACTTTTCTTTTTCTTTACTGCACAAATAACATCTTTCAATTATTTTCACCTGACTCAAAGCTTTTTCTGTTTTAAAAACGTATTGAAATCCTAAATTAGTAGCTGCCAAACAATGTATACACTGTTCGTCAGTAATTTCACCTTCAATAAAACTATCTATAATTCTAAACATTCTGTTATCAGCAATTGGTGAAATTAAATAATCTACGCCTTCTAATTTACGAATTAGTTTATTAATAATCGGATGATCTTCATACCCATTAAGTCTTCCCCTGAAATATGCGATCGTTAACATCCATTCTTGATTGACTTTATATTCTATGCTAGAGAGGTTTTGTGGGTCAAAACTCAATATATAAACGCTTGATGTGTCAAATCCACTTACAAATAACGAAGACTGTTCAAAACTCTCTCCACAATAAAACCCTTTACCAAAATCATTATTGGTTTTAGAGTGTTCAATATCAATCTCACCATCTATGCGTTTTTTAGCGCCATGAAATAATACCAACTCATTTTTATTCGTTAATTCTTCATAATATAGTTGCGCTTTAATTTCGTTTATAAAGATATTGTGATTCAATGCAAAAGTATATATGCTTTCGATATTTTCTTCCGTTGCATCCGTTTTTTCCGTTTCCCATCTCTCTACCGTAGTCATATCAACTGCTATTTTTTTTGCAAATTGTTGTCGAGATAAATTAAGCATCTCTCTAATTAATTGAACATCTTCGCCAATTCGATAATTCACCATAGATTTATTATCACCTCACAACTTCATTATAGCATCCTCTATATAGAAGTTTTCTTATAACTTCTATTATGCATATGCTAATAAGAAGTTTATTTCTATTCTCTGCAAAAGAAAAAAAGAAGCATTTAAACTTCTTGCAAAGTCTAAATACTTCTTTGAATTTCTCACAACTATTATTACTAACGTTTTGAGAACTGTGGCGCACGACGAGCTTTTTTAAGACCGTATTTTTTACGTTCTTTAGCACGTGGGTCACGTGTAACAAAACCAGCAGCTTTTAATGCAGGACGGTAATCTTCACTAGCTTCCATTAAAGCACGAGTGATTCCGTGACGGATTGCACCAGCTTGACCAGTGAATCCTCCACCTTGAACGTTAACTAACACGTCGAATTGATCAAGAGTGTTTGTTAATTCAAGAGGTGCACGTACTACCATCTGAAGAACTTCAGAAGGCATGTACTCTTTAAGTTCTTTACCGTTGACTACAATGTTCCCTGTTCCGTTTGCACGAAGGAAAACACGGGCAACGGCTTTTTTACGACGGCCAGTACCAAGGTACTGAACAATGTTATCTTTCTTTGCCATTTCCTATTCTCCTATCCTTTAACCTTGAGTTCTACAGGTTGTTGAGCCATATGTGGATGTTCTGAACCAGCGTAAACTAATACGTGTTTACGTTGCACATCACCTAAACGAGTGTGTGGGAGCATACCTTGAACTGCTCTGCGAACCCATTCAACAGGGTATTTTTCCTTCATTTCTTTGGCAGTACGAACACGTAATCCACCATAGAATCCGGAATGGTTGTAGTACTTTTCAGTATTAAGTTTGTTACCAGTCATTACGACTTTGTCTGCATTGATAATAACTACATAGTCACCGCAGTCTACGTTTGGTGTATATGTAGGTTTGTGTTTACCACGCAGTACATGTGCTGCAGTTGTAGCAAGGCGACCAAGAGTCTGACCTTCGCCATCAATTACATACCAAGTGCGTTCTACTTCAGCAGGTTTTGCCATTGTTGTTTGACGCATGTTTGCTTCCTCCGTTTCAATGAGCGTTACCGGGGCTCAAAGGCTTGGATATAGCCACGGATAATCTTATGCAAAATATCGATCGATGTCAATTAAACATATTGAATTTTACTGCGAAAATTTCGCCAAAATTGAATGTGTCTAATTGCATATCATTCCATTTCAATGCAAGCCTTATTCTTCTTCGATTTTTGCCAATGACGCCTCGTTATTGTCGCTTTTTTGTCCTTTAAAGTCAAAAGGTTTATAGCCAACTTTTACTAAATATAATCCTTGGGCTGGTGCGTTAAAGCGACAAGCGTGTTTATCTTTTGCCTCAAGTATTTCTTCGAGTTGTTTGACGGTGATTTTATGCGATCCTAGTGCCATGAGTGCCGCTGACATCATGCGCACTTGATAACGCAAAAAGCCATTTCCAAAATAGGAGATCACAATATCTTTTCCTTGTTCTAGAATATCAATTTTAAAAATGGTTTTTACTCGTGGTTTGCGTGGATCGATTTGCGCGTTGCAAAACGAAGTGAAGTCATGTTGACCTTCTAGAACCTTTGATCCTTGGCGCATCAATTCAAGATCTAAGTTTTGCCAAATCACTGCTTTATAATGCTCGACAAATGGATTATCGCGTTCATTGGTGATGATGTAGTCATAATGCTTATATTGAACGGAAAAACGCGCGTGAAAATCATCGTCGGCAAATTCCACTTTTTTAATTCGAATATCCTTGGGTAAAAGTGTATTGAGAGCTTGATAGAATCCACGCGTACCAATGGTTTCTGGTCCATCAAAATGAAAAACTTGACCAAGGGCATGAACGCCAGCATCTGTTCTTCCTGAGGCCGTGATAGATACTGGTTGTTTCATTATTTTTTCTAATGCACGCTCAATCACGCTTTGAATTCCATTGGCATTCATTTGTTTTTGGAATCCAGCATAGCGATGGCCATCATATGCGACTGTCACTTTATAGCGCATAACTTTCCCCCTTTACAGTGAATGGACTTCGACAGAACAGCCGAAGTCCATTTATTCATCATCATCTATTTTATTCATTCAGTTTTAGATCCAACATAAAACAAGATCAGTTGCAAAGACAACAAGGGCGAATGCCATAGCGAAATAATCGACATTTGTCATTTTTAGCACTTTGTAGCGTGTTCTTGTTGCAGATGGATCATATCCTCTTGCTTCCATCGCATCCGCAAGTTGATCAGCGCGATCAAATGCAGAAACAAATAGAGGGACGATTAAGGATAAGACGGCACGAATCTTTTCAGTCATCGTCCCGTTTTCCAAATCGACACCACGAGAAGCTTGCGCATTCATAATGCGATTTGTTTCATCAATTAAAGTCGGAATAAAACGTAATGCGATCGAAATCATCATCGCAATCACGTGAGCTGGTAAACCAATTTTTTCAAAAGGTTTGAGTAGCTTTTCAATTCCTAATGTCAAATCAAGTGGTTTAGTCGTTGCCGTTAACACGGTACATAAAATAATCATCAGCGTTAAACGAATAATAATATAAGCCGTTTGACTAAATGCGTCTGAATAAACTTTAAACCAACCCCATGAAATCAACAGTGTTCCCGTGCGCATGACAAGAACGTTAATCACCAATAAGAAGATAAACATCCAGATCATTGGTTTAAGTGCACGTAGGGCATAAGTCAGTTTTAATTTCGAAAAATATAAAGCCGTAGCGATGAAGATTAAAATCGGAACATAGCCGATAAATCCAGCCGGTAAAAAGACCGTAATCATCATCACAAGTAAAATCAAAATTTTAGAGCGCGGATCCATCTTGTTAATGATGGTATTTAAAGGCAAGTAACGGCCAAGAGCAATGTTATTCATGGCTAGCCACCTGTCCTTTCAAAGATTGGGCAAGTTCATCCAACGAATAGGAATCGGGATCAATCTCAAATCCATTTTGTTGGAGCATTTCTTTTAATTGCACAATTCCCGGGGGATTGATGTCAATTTCTCTAAGGATATCAGGATGTTTGAAAAATTCATGGACATCCATTTGCGTTTTAACTTTGCCATCTTTCATGACAATCACTTCATCGCAATAACGTAAAACGTGTTCCATGTCGTGGGAGACAAGGATAATCGTTTTATTCGCTTGTCGATTCAAACGCATAAATAATGACATCATTTCTTGGGCTGATTGGGGATCCAATCCTGCAGCCGGTTCATCAAGCACTAAGATTTCTGGATCTTGAACGAGAATTCCAGCAATCGCCACACGGCGTTTTTGACCTCCAGAGAGCTCAAATGGCGAACGTTGTAAATAGCTTGCATCCAATCCTACTAAAGGCAGAATTTCTTGAATGCGTTGTTGGATTTCTTCTGGTTCTACCCCAAAGTTTTTCGGACCAAAAGCGATATCCTTTTCAATTGTTTCCTCGAATAATTGATATTCAGGAAATTGGAAAACTAAGCCGACTTTTTTACGTAAAATTTTTACATCTTTAAGCTTCGTATCCGGTGTGATATGAAATCCACAAATATCAATCGATCCTTTTGTTGGTTTAATTAAGGCATTGAGATGTTGAACAAGAGTCGACTTTCCCGATCCCGTCTGGCCGATAATTGCTATGACTTTTCCTGTTGGAATCGTCAAGTTCACACCTTTTAATGCTTTATGTTCAAATGGAGTTCCTTGTGAATACGTATACTCCAAATCTTTTATTTCAATTGGCATAGCGCCTCCACTAATTGTGCATTATTCATCACCGCATCAATTTCAATTCCATGGGCTTGAAAAGCTTTTGCTGCTTTCAAACCAAATGGTAAATCGAGGCGAAGGCGACTCATGAGCGCGTCATTTTGGAACACGTCGGCCGGAGTGCCGATTGCCGCAATGGTTCCTTGATCTAAAACGATCACATTGCTCGCTTGGGCAGCTTCTTCCATATCGTGAGTAATGGATAAAATTGTGATGTTTTTCGCTTCGTTTAATTTGCGAATTTGTTCATTGACGCTTGCTTTGCCTTGCGGATCAAGCATACTTGTCGATTCATCAAAAATGATGATTTCAGGACTCATTGCTAGAATCCCCGCAATAGCAACCCGCTGCTTTTGTCCACCAGATAAGTTGGTCGGTTCCGCATTCAGGTAATCGCTCATAGAGACTTTTGCAGCACTTTCTTCGATAATTCGTTGCATGTCCTTTGTTGGGACACAATGGTTTTCCAATCCAAAGGCAATATCATCTGCCACTGTCGAGCCAATAAATTGGTTATCTGGATTTTGAAAAACAATCCCAACATGATCACGAACTGCTTTTAAGTTGTGATCGGTCAAAGTTTGTCCAAGAACTTTAATCGTTCCTGATTTTGGTTCTAATAAACCAATAATCAACTTAGCTAAAGTTGATTTCCCAGATCCGTTATGCCCGACAATTGCGGTATAGCTCCCTTTAGGAATGGTTAAAGAGATATCTTTTAATACATCTGTTTGTCCATCATAGCTAAAAGATAGATGTTCAAGTTCGATTGCTTCCATACATACCGCCTTTCTCAACATCTTATCCATTATACAAAAAGTTATTTCAATTACATTAGTCTTGCCAATAAGCTTGAAAATGATTCGAAAAAGATAACGTTTTCAAGGCCAACATTGCATGATTTACTCGCTAGATGGACTACAATCCATCTTTGATCTTTCTCCTTGTATAAGGCATTAAAAAAAGGGATGCCTATTGTAAGGCAAATCCCAAATAAGTTGAATGTGTTGATGTTAATAATTCTGACAACAATTCGCCCAATTCAGAAATTTCTTCGTGATCAGTTGGGCCAGCTAACAACATTTCTAACATTTGTGAATCAGGATTATATTCGGAAGAATATCCCGCATCAGCAAGTGTATTTTGGAAAGCTGTTAAGTAATCAGGATCAACTAAAAATGCTAATTGAGCAGATTGATTCGCTTCAAGCTGATCTAAGCAGCGCATATCGCGTTGTAGATATTCGATGTCGCTACAATCGGCTGAATCCTCCGTTTGATCATCGTATGTTGACTCTTCGTCATCATCGCCCATTAAGTAATCGTTTAATTCATCGAGGCGCTCTTTTTTTGATTGGAAAAAGTAGAAAAATGCCAAGATAGCAGCAGCGATTGCCACAATTGAAGTTACAATTTTTAAAAGACGTTCTAAACCTTTCATCTCTTTATCCTTTCATCTCTTTTAGAGAATTTAATTTTATTCAGCTCAACAAGAACGATCGAATCGTTTTGAGTTTACTATTTCTAGTAAACGAAGTATTCCCCTATTCTGCTACAGATTGGCCTACAATTGACTCTTCAGTTGGATTTAATCCTTCTTTTTGTGATTCTTCTTCAGTGAGGTCTGCTTTTTGAACTGGTTTTGCATTGTCAACTAGTTCTACGTTTTCTACTGATTCTTCAGGTTCTACTGGGGTGTTTGCTTCCGTTTCGACTGGAAAAGAAGGTGTAATCGTGATGTATTCTTCGCAATGTTTATCAAGATCCGCATTTTGTTTTTCATCGCGATTTTGTAATACTTTTTTGACTCCTTCTAAAGCAAGTCCGACAATTCCAACAGTTACAGCTGTTTTCACTAAAAATTTAAACATGAGAATCATCCTTTCTTCTCGTAAGGGCCAGTCCATCGCCAACTTCTAAAATCGTGGTTTCATAATCTGGATGTTGATCCAAGAAATCACGATAGCGTTGAACTCGTTTAATTAACCCCTTGGTATGGCGATTATTCGTACGTTCAGGATGTTCGACTAGTCCGTGGAAAAACATATTATCGGATACAATCAATCCACCTTCATTAAGCATCGGTGAATATCTTTCAAAAAAGCGCTGATATTGGCCTTTAGCCGCATCAATGAAGATCATGTCATATTTCCAATCAGGAACTTCTACTTCTCTTGCATCCCCTTCAATTAGCGTGATGCGATCTGCGAATCCGGAGTTGAGAATGTTCTGTCTAGCGACACTTGCCATCTCTGGATTTTTTTCGATCGTAACGATTTTCACATCGTCTAAGATCGTTGCACAAGCAATCGATGTGCGCGCAATTGCCGTTCCAATTTCTAAAAACGTTTTAGGATGGAGTGTCTCAAACAATTTTTCCATATACTCCATAGAATCCGCTTGTAGAATCGGTACGAGGTGCACAATACCATACCGTGTCAGCTCGTCTATGTTACTCATATATCTAATTTCCTTCCATTTGTCATGGGGAATACCCGACTATTTAATTGGCATGAATGCCGAATGATATAACCTTTAACGCTAGGCATTAAAGGTTATATTTAGAAGAATAACATAAAATAAATTCAACTGTCCCTTGAATTGGGTAAAGAAAAAGCAAGAGGCTAGATTTTCCTCTTGCTTATTTTGTATTGAGTAAGCTGAACTTATTTTACGAATTCAACAATTGCCATTGGAGCAGCATCACCACGACGGATACGTGTTTTAGTTACACGAGTGTATCCACCATTGCGATCTTTGTAAGCTGGACCAATTTCGTTGAAAAGTTTCTGCAGAGCAGTGGTGCCTTCGTCATCAACTTCAACGTTGCGAACGTAAGCAGCAGCCTGACGGCGTGCGTGCAGATCGCCACGTTTAGCAAGAGTAACGAGACTATCCATCACTGAGCTGAGTTCTTTCGCTTTCATTTCAGTGGTTTCCATAGAGCCGTTTTCGATCAAAGAAGTAACCATGTTACGAAGTAAAGCTTTACGATGATCAGCTGTACGGCCTAATTTACGATTTCTCATCTTCGACTCCTATGCGTTCTCTCCACCGGATCTGAAGTGCAGACCCAATGAGTAAATTTTGTCTTTGATTTCCTGCAGCGATTTTTTACCTAAGTTACGGACATGCTGCATTTCCATTTCAGTTTTCTGGCACAATTCATCGACTGTGGAAATTCCTGCACGTTTCAAACAGTTGTAAGAACGAACAGAAAGTTCAAGATCTTCAATCATCTTAGATTTTAAAGAAGGATCTTCTAATTGAGTCTCTTCTTCCTCTTCGACTGTATTTTTCAATAAGAAATCTGCGTCAGTGATGATTGCGAGATGATCTCTCAAAATCTTGGATGCGATCGATAATGTTTGGGATGGTTTTAATGTTTCATCCGTATCGATTTCCATTGTCAATACATCATAGAGCTGTCCATTTTCATCAACGTGGGATTCGCTACTATATGCGACACGTGTGATCGGGCTGAACAGCGAATCGGTGTAAATAATGCCTAAAGGCGTATTTTCACCAGACTGTCTGTGCTTATTAATATCGGCGCCAACATAGCCACGGCCAAGTTTAGCTTGCATGTCCATGCTGAACTCTTTTCCAGCGGATAATGTACAGATCACCAGATCTTTGTTGAGTACTTCAACTCCCTCTGGGCATTGAATATCGCCAGCTGTGACAACACATGGTCCTGTTTTACGAATGCGTAATGTGTAAATACTGTTGTCTGCAATATCGATTTTCAAAATGAGTTGTTTTAAATTCAGAATGAGCTGAGCAACGTCTTCGGTTACTCCCTCAATTCCTGTAAACTCGTGGTACACTTCGTCAATACGAATGCTGAAAACAGCACCGCCAGGAATAGCAGAGAGTAGAACTCTTCGTAATGCGTTTCCTAGTGTGATCCCGAATTTGTCAGGAAGAGGCGCAATTTCAAACTTTCCAGAAGCTTGTGTTTCTTCTAAAGTTTTAATTTCGTATTGTTTCATCTGCTGGACCTCCTTTTTTAGCGAAAACTAAAGTTTCCCCCGACTGTTGTATATATATATTTATTATATACACGAAACAGTGTCCTATCCATTAACCACGTGGGCGTTTTGGTGGACGGCAGCCGTTATGTGGGATTGGTGTTACATCATTGATCATAGTGATGTCCAAACCTGCAACTTGCAGAGCGCGGACAGCAGCTTCACGTCCAGGACCTGGTCCTTTAACCTCAACTGCTACGGATTTCATACCGTGATCAATTGCAGCTTTACCAGCTGCTTCTGCTGCCATTTGTGCAGCATATGGTGTACTTTTACGGCTTCCTTTGAATCCAAGAGCACCAGCGGAGCTCCAAGAAATTGCGTTTCCGCCTTCATCAGTAATTGTTACGATCGTGTTGTTGAAAGTAGAGTGGATGTGTGCCATACCTCTAGCAATATTCTTTTTAACGCGACGTTTTCTAACTTGTTGCTGTTTCTTTGCCATATTATGTCACCTATCCTTTCTATTTCTTCTTATTAGCTACTGTTTTTGCTTTACCTTTACGTGTACGTGCGTTTGTTTTTGTGCGTTGTCCACGAACAGGTAGACCTTTACGGTGACGGATACCTCTGTAGCAACCGATTTCCATCAAGCGTTTGATGTTCAATTGAACTTCACGACGAAGGTCACCTTCGACTTTAATCTGATCAACTGCTTTTCTTAATGTGTTCAGCTGTTCTTCTGTTAAATCTTTAACACGAATGTCTTCGCTGATATTGTTTTCTTTAAGAATTTTTTCAGCAGTTGGTGCGCCAATTCCATAAATATAGGTTAAGGCAATGACAGTCCGTTTGTTATTTGGAATGTCAACTCCTGCGATACGAGCCATTTCTTCCTCCTGTTAAAAATTAATTAACCCTGTCTCTGTTTGTGCTTCGGGTTTTCACAAATTACCATGACTCTGCCATTACGACGGATGACACGGCATTTATCACAGATGGGTTTCACGGATGGTCTTACTTTCATGTGTATACCCCTTTCGATGTTCACGTATTCAACCTGCTAAAATCCCCTCATAGATTGAACGTATTTTAGTAGAAACGTGATAGTCTGCTAAGCGCGATCTACGTTGTAGTAGAATTCCCTGTTTGGGCTTCAACCGCGGGCTAGACGGCAGGCAGGATTTTTACCTGCTTCAATGTTTTCCTCTATTTTTGGGGAAAATTCCATTGATTTTTCATTGCGAACCTAGTTTTGGACCATATAAAAAACTAAATTGCGCCTAGTTAGTATAGGCGCAATTTCAAATTAATGCAAGGAATTTTATGAATTTAAATTTGCAGAAATATCTGTCCAAATTGCTTCGAAGTCGCGGTTTGCATCTACGAGGACAACTTTGTTCTGATCTTGGTAATGTTCGATAACTGGGCGAGTTGCTCTGTCGTATTCACCTAAGCGAACAGCTAAGCTTTCTTCGTTATCATCTGCACGATAAGTTAATTCAGTTTGGCAATGGTCACATACATTTTCTACTTTTGTAGGTTTAAAGTAGATGTTGTAAATTTCGCCACAATTTGGGCAAGTGCGACGACCTAAGATACGTTTGTTTAAAACTTCATTTGGAACATCTAAATATAAAACAGTTTCAACTTCTTGTGGTGTACCTTTAGTCATTTCATCGAAAGCTTTCGCTTGCTCTAATGTTCTTGGGTAACCATCTAATAAATAACCTTTTGAATCTGCTGGTAAATTGCGCAGTGTATCTAAAACCATTTTATTTACAAGTTCATCTGGTACAAGCAAACCTTTGTCCATGTAAGTTTTTGCTTCTTGACCAAGTGCTGTATTTTCTTTGATATTTTTTCGGAAAATATCTCCAGTTGAGATGTGATCGATTTGGTATTGGTCTTTTAAACGGCTACTGAAAGTTCCTTTTCCAGAACCTGGCGCACCCATGATAAATAAATTCATTGCAGTTCTCCCTCTATCTATGTGGAATCCATGTGAAATACTTGGGTTCAAATAAGCTCATTTGTTTAATCAGAATTTGAAAATCAATTCTAAATCAACAGTTTCTTTTATAAGATTACGATGATGCAAAGCAGCACTCTAAGATAAACCGTCTGATTCTGGCTTGTCATCTATTTTCAAACTCTATAGATAAACAAATTTCATTATTTATTCTCTAATTTATTGCAAATTTGCACAAGTCTACTGAATGAATTGTCATAAGAAAGGCTTGACTCGTTAATGGAAAGTGAAATTGTATTCCTTTACATTTTTGCTCACTTCTATCATGACTAATAATCTCTGATTTATATGTCATTTATTTTGTTTACTAAAACTCAAATATCCTGTGTTCTTTGACACAAAAACGCAAAGAGCATATGCATCCTTTAATCTTTAAACATATTTATTCAAAGTGAATGCAACTGATTGCATTATTGATTAATTAATTTTTCATGTTTAAACCAGCCTTGTTGCATGGCCAGATAACAACACATCAGAAAAAAAGCCTATATCCAGAAAGGATATAGGCGATTATAAGCTTAGTCAAAATCGTAATATTTTTTATACGCTTTTTGAGTAACGAGGCCTTGAACTTGACGAACAGTTTCGATAGCTACACCGACAACGATGATCATACCTGTACCTCCAAGAGCCATAGAAGTTGGCATATCTGCCCAAATCAATGGCATCAAGTGAGGTAATACTGCAATTAATGCAAGAGCACTTGCACCAAGAACAGTAATTCTTGATAATGCTTTGTCGATATAAGTTTCTGTTTGTTTACCAGGTCTTACACTTGGAATGTAAGCACCGGATTTTCCAAGATTATCTGCAACTTGTTCTGGATTGATTTGCATTTTCGAATAGAAGAATGTAAATGTCAAAATCAAAACAACATAGATTAAAATGGAATACCAAGTTTTTAAGCCTAGCCAGTTTTGCATCGTAACATACCAGCCGGCACCTTTCGCAAAGAAGCTGCACACCTGAAGAGGTGCCATCATCAAGGAAGATGCAAAAATTACTGGGATTACAGATGCAGAGTTGATCTTTAATGGCAAATAGTTCATTTTAGAATTTTTCGCCAATGACATCGATGAAGATGTGTATTGGATTGGAATTCTCAGCTCAGCTGTATTAATCAAAGTAACTAAAACGATAATTAATAAGTAAATTAAAATGTATGCCGCAAAGATCCAGCCTCCGTGAGCAAGTTCGCCGTTGACGAGAGTGTTCCAAGCATCTGCGAATTGTTGAGGCATACGGCCCACGATACCAGCCATAATGACCATCGATACACCGTTTCCGATTCCTTTAGCAGAAATCTGATCACCAATCCAGACAAGGAACATGGATCCTGCAGTAAAGATCATAGATACAAAAAGTAATTTAGCAGTGCTTAATCCACCAATAAATAACCCGTTGTACATGTTTGAGAAGCTATAGCTGATAGAAATTGATTGAACAAAACCAAAAACAACTGCTAAATAACGAGTGTATTGGTCTAATTTCTTACGGCCATTCGCTCCGGATTTGGACAATTCAGCAAGTGCTGGAATAACATCCATACTAAGCATTTGGATGATGATAGATGCGGTAATGTAAGGTGTAACCCCGATCGCAAAAACCGAGAACTGCTCTAATCCACCGCCTCCAAGCAGGCTCATCATCGCAAACAAGCTGTTATCTTCAATGCTTGCTACGAGTCCTTCCGTGTTCACGCCTGGAACTGTGATCGCACATCCCAAACGATAAACAAGAAAGGCAAAGAGAGTGAACAGGATTCGATTACGAATATCCTTGTTCATCATCATTGCCTTAATGGTTTTCATTAATTAACGAACCTCGATAGTTCCGCCTGCTTTAACGATTGCTTCTTCAGCTGATTTAGAGAATTTAGCTGCTACAACGTGCAGTTTTTTCTCAAGAGTTCCTTCACCAAGGATTTTAACTCCAGCAAGTTGTTTCTTCAGGATACCTTCAGATTTTAATAATTCTGGAGTTACTGTAGTTCCGTCTTCGAAACGGTTTAAGTCTCTAACGTTCAATACAGCATATTCTTTACGGTTGAAGTTAGTGAATCCACGTTTTGGTAAACGGCGAGCCAAAGTTGTTTGACCACCTTCAAAACCTAAACGTACTCCACCACCGGAACGTGCTTTTTGACCTTTTTGTCCACGTCCAGATGTTTTACCAAGACCTGATCCAGGTCCGCGTCCAACTCTTTTTCTGGATGCACGGGATTCAGTCTGGGAAAGTTCATGTAATTTCATTTCGTTTCCTCCTTCTTACCCGCGGATTTCTTCTGGCTTTTTGCCACGAAGTTCAGCTACTTGGTCAAGTGTGCGTAAAGACTGCAGACCTTGTACAGTTGCACGCACTGTATTGATTTTTGTACGGCTTCCGAGGTTTTTAGTTAATACGTCAGTGATACCTGCAAGTTCAAGAACTGCACGAGTTGCACCACCAGCGATAACACCAGTACCTTCAGATGCGGGTCTCATAAATACTTTTCCTGCACCAAATGCACCTGTGATTTCGTGAGGAATAGTTGTACCAACGATTGGTACAGTGAACATGTTTTTCTTAGCTGCTTCAGATGCTTTGCGGATAGCTTCAGGTACTTCTTTAGCTTTACCAGTTCCAACACCTACGCGGCCTTTTTTGTCACCAACTACGACTAAAGCAGCAAAACGCATACGGCGTCCACCTTTAACTGTTTTAGCGATACGGTTGATGGAGATTACCTGTTCTTCGAACTCTTTTGGTTCTCTTCTTTGTCTTCTTTCGTTTGCCATGGCGACCTCCTAGAATTCCAGGCCGCCTTCACGAGCGGCATCAGCTAATGCTTGAACACGACCAGTGTAAAGGTATCCACCGCGGTCAAACACAACTTTTTTAATATCTTTTTCAAGTGCGCGTTTAGCGAGTTCAGCACCTACTAATTTTGCTGCTTCAATGTTACCACCGTTAGACAGTTTCATTGCTTCAGAAGAAGCAGATACTAAAGTGTGGCCATGAACATCATCGATGATCTGAGCCTGAATGTTAGCATTACTTCTGAATACGTTTAAACGTGGGCATTCAGGAGTTCCGCTGATTCTCTGACGAATACGTAAGTGACGTTTCTGTCTTGCTGCGTTTCTAGATTGTTTTTTAATCATTTTCTATACTCCTTTCCCACTATTTCTTACCAGCAGTTTTACCTTCTTTACGACGAACATATTCATCTTTATAACGAATACCTTTGCCTTTGTAAGGTTCTGGTTTACGAACTGCTCTTACGTTAGCTGCGAATTCACCAACGCTTTGTTTATCAATACCTTTTACAACGATAGTTGTAGCAGATGGGCATGTAACTTCTAAGTCAGCTGGAATTTCCATATCTACTTGATGAGAGAAACCAACGTTCATTGTTAAAGTGTTGCCTTTAACTGCTGTACGGAAACCGATACCTACGAGTTCGAGTTCTTTTTGGAATCCTTCGGATACACCAACAACCATGTTGTGAAGCAGAGCACGTGTTGTACCATGCATCTGTTTTGTTGCTTTTAAGTCATTTGGGCGTTTTACAATGACTGTGTTATCTGCGAGATCTAAAGTAAGATAATCTGCAAATTTTCTTGTCAAAGTCCCTTTTGGCCCCTTGACAGTCACCTCATTCCCTGGTTTTACGTCAATAGTAACACCAGCAGGAACGGTAATCAGTTTATTGCCGATACGTGACATTCAGTAATTTCCTCCTGCTATAACTGGACGAACCAGTATATAGATAAATCCCTAAATACACGAAAGCTCCCGTCGAAACGGGGACTTTCTTATATTCAGATTTATCAAAATCAATGCACTCAGCCTATTCCGCATATCATAAAGATAAGTTTCGAAATTTAGATGACATATAGAATGCCTACAATGATCCGACGAATTAAGGGCTTCGCTAAAGGGTCATTGCCTGAAATAGGTTATGAGCACATGATTCTAACAATTTAATATATTACCAGATATAAGCGATAACTTCGCCGCCTACATTGGCTTTTTTAGCATCACGGTCTGTCATTACACCTTTAGAAGTGGAAATGATAGCGGTGCCAAGTCCGTTTAATACACGTGGCAGATTGTCTGCAGGTGCATAAACGCGGAATCCTGGTTTAGAAATGCGTTTTAAACCAGAGATAACTTTTTCTCCGTTTTTACCATATTTCAGATCGATTGTTAAAGATTTTTTAACACCATCAGCTTCTGTGGAGAAACCGTTGATGTAACCTTCTTCAACAAGGATTTTCGCAATACGTTCTTTCTCTTTGCTGGAAGGCATGGAGACTGTTTCATGCTTCTGTGCAAGAGCATTGCGAATACGAGTAAGCATATCTGCAATTGGATCGGACAATGTCATGATAAATAACCTCCTTGTTACCAGCTTGCTTTTTTAACTCCAGGAATTTGACCTTTGTAAGCCAATTCTCTGAAGCAGATACGGCAGATGCCGTATTTTTTCAATACAGAGTGTGGACGACCACATCTCTGACAGCGAGTGTACTCGCGAACTTTAAATTTCTGAGGACGCTGCTGTTTTAACTTCATCGCTTTCTTTGCCATGAGTTCCTCCTACTTTTTGACGAAAGGCATACCCATTAAAGTCAGCAGAGCCTTAGCTTCGTCATTTGTTTCTGCAGTTGTAACAATAACAACATCCATACCTCTAGAACGATTAACTTTATCAAAGTCAATTTCTGGGAAGATGATTTGTTCTTTTACACCGAGAGTATAGTTACCGCGTCCATCAAACGCTGTATCGGAAACACCGCGGAAGTCACGTACACGTGGTAAAGAAATGTTGAATAATTTATCTAAGAATTCATACATTTTAACGCCACGTAAAGTAACTTTGCATCCGATTGGCATGCCTTCACGAACTTTGAAGTTCGCGATGGATTTTTTTGCTTTAGTGATTACTGGAGCTTGACCAGTAATAGCAGCGAGTTCTTCAACTGCTTCATCCATAAACTTGGAGTTCTGAATAGCGTCCCCAACACCGATGTTGACAACAACTTTTTCAATCTTCGGAACCTGCATCGTGGAAGAATAGTTGAACTGTTTCATCAGTTCCGGTACGATCTGGGACTGGTATTTTTCTTTTAACCGGTTCATGTTCTATCCTCCTACTTTTTTTCTTTTACTTCGTTACCGCTTTTTTTGAAGTAACGAACTTTAACTGTATTACCATCTTTGTCTTCGACAAATTTGTATCCTACGCGACTAGCTTCTTTAGCTTTTTCATCGTAAAGAGCAACGTTAGAAACGTGGATTTTTGCTTCTTTTTCGATGATTCCACCATCAGGGTTAGCCTGAGTAGGTTTTTGGTGTTTTTTTACTACGTTAACACCTTCAACGATGACCTTGTTTTCTTTTGGGAAAGCTGCAAGGACTTCGCCGATTGTGCCTTTATAAGCCCCGGTCATTACCTGGACTTTATCGCCTTTTCTAATCTTCACGAAAAAATCCTCCTTACAGTACTTCTGGAGCCAAGGACACGATCTTCATGAAGTCTTTTTCACGAAGTTCACGTGCAACTGGACCAAAAATACGAGTTCCCCTTGGGGATTTGTCATCTTTAATAATTACAACTGCGTTGTCGTCAAATTTGATGTAAGTACCGTTGTCACGACGTACACCATATTTAGATCTGACGATTACAGCTTTAACTACATCGCCTTTTTTAACGGTTCCGCCAGGAGCTGCCTGTTTAACGGCACACACAACGACATCACCGATGTTGGCAAATCTGCGCTTACTTCCGCCAAGTGGACGGATAACCAAAACTTCTTTGGCACCCGTGTTGTCGGCCACGCGCAAACGGCTTTCATTTTGAATCATTTGCTTTTCCTCCCAGCTTATCCACGGGCTTTTTCAACGACGTTAACCAGACGGAAACGTTTGGTTTTGGAAAGTGGTCTTGTTTCCATAATTTCAACAAGATCGCCTTTTCCAGCAACGTTCATTTCATCGTGGGCTTTGAATTTTTTAGTATATTTAACGCGTTTACCGTACAGAGGATGTTTTTTCATCGTTTCTACGGCAACAGTGACAGTTTTGTCCATTTTGTCAGAAACGACTCTGCCACGGTAAACTTTTCTAGAATTTCTTTCTTCCATGTTCGAATCCTCCCTGACTATTTATTCATTTCGCCAAGAACAGTTTTAATTCTTGCGATGTCTTTTTTTACAACTCTAAGGCGTGCTGTATTTTCTAATTGACCAGTAGCTTGTTTGAATCGGAGATTGAACAGTTCATCTTTAAGAAGGTTCATTTCCTGCAACAGCTGTTCTTGTGTTTTAGTACGAAGTTCACTTGCTTTCATGACTATTCAGTTTCTCCTTTCCGAACGAAGCGTGTCTTCACTGGTAATTTGTGTCCAGCAAGACGTAAAGCTTCTTTTGCAACTTCTTCAGGTACACCAGCAACCTCGAACATTACGCGTCCAGGTTTAACTACTGCTACCCATCCTTCTGGAGCACCTTTACCGGAACCCATACGGACTTCAAGAGGTTTTTTAGTTCTAGCCAGGTGTGGGAAAATTCGGATCCAAACTTTACCACCACGTTTCATGTAACGAGTCATCGCAACACGAGCCGCTTCGATTTGACGGTTTGAAATATAGTTTCCGCTGTCAGCTACCAATCCGTATTCACCGAATTCTACGCTGCGTCCTGCTTTAGAACGACCTTCGTAGCTTAAACGATGAGGACGACGGTATTTTGTGCGCTTTGGCATTAACATTATTCGTTTCCTCCTTCGGCCTGAGCAGCTTCAGGTGCAGCTGGTCTAGCAGCACGTGCACCATCTCTGCGTGGCTGACGGTTATTTTTGCCGCCTTGACGACGGTCATTTCCTTGACGGCCATTTCTGCCGCGTGTAGGACGTTGTCTTCTTTGTTTTGGTGCTTCTGGTTCTTTAACCATTTCTCCAGGAAGAACTTCACCACGACAAATCCATACTTTTACACCGAGCTTACCGTATTGAGTGTCAGCTTCTTCAATAGCGTAATCGATATCGGAACGAAGTGTGTGAAGTGGTACAACACCTTCGGAATATCCTTCAGCACGAGCGATATCAGCTCCACCAAGACGTCCGGATACAGAAGTTTTGATACCTTTTGCACCAGAACGCATTGTGTTCTGAATAGCTTTTTTCTGAGTAGCACGGAAGGATTTACGGTTTTCAAGTTCGTTTGCAATCCAACGTGCAACTAATCTTGCATCAAGATTAGGGTTGGCGATTTCAACGACGTTGATCTGAATATTTTTAGCAGAAGTGATTTTTGCTAATTCTTTTTTCAGACCTTCGATGGATTTACCATCTTGGCCGATGACAACACCTGGGTGAGCAGTACGAATGATCGCTGTCAAACGATTCTGCGTTCTTTCAATCTCAACACGAGAAATCTGAGGATCTGCTTTTCTCTTATCTGCAGCTGCTAAAGAAAGTTTTTTGTAGTAGCTTTCAACACAGTTACGGATTTTCACATCTTCCATCAGAAATTTTGAGAAATCTTTATCGTCTGCATACCATCTGGACTGCCAGTCACGGATGACACCAGTACGCATTCCAATAGGACTAACTTTCTGACCCATGGTGATCCTCCTATTCCTTTTCAGCCACAACTACTGTGATGTGACTTGTACGTTTGTTAATTGGGCTTGCGCTTCCTTTAGCGCGAGGCATAAAGCGCTTCATTGTAGCGCCTTCGTTTGCATAGCATTCTTTGACGTAAAGTGCGTCTTCATTCATTTCGTGGTTGTTCACTGCGTTTGCTACTGCACTTTTAAGTACAGCACCAACCATTTCTCCACCTTTGTTAGGTAAGAATTTGCAAATAGCTGCAGCTTCTACAACATCTTTACCACGGATAAGATCCAGAACAAGTCTTGCTTTACGAGGCTGAATGCGAAGTGTTTTTGCAGTTGCTCTTGCTTCCATAGTAACCTCCTATTTTCTGCCTTTCTTGTCATCGGATGCATGTCCGGTATATTTACGAGTTGGAACGAACTCACCGAGTTTGTGTCCAACCATATCTTCTGTTACGTACACTGGTACGTGTTCTTTACCGTTGTAAACGGCAAATGTGTGTTCAACAAATTCAGGGAAGATTGTTGAACGGCGGCTCCAAGTTTTTACAACTTCTCTTTTGCTGGAAGCGTTCAAAGCCTGTACTTTTTTCATCAAGTGCTCATCAATAAATGGCCCTTTTTTCAAACTACGACTCATTTCAACGTTCTCCTTGTCCTATTTACCGTTTCTTCTGCGGACGATTAATTTATTAGAAGCTTTCTTCTTATCACGAGTCTTAACGCCAAGAGCTTTTTTGCCCCATGGAGTCATTGGAGACTTACGTCCGATAGGTGTGCGGCCTTCACCACCACCATGTGGGTGATCGTTAGGGTTCATAACAGAACCACGTACTGTTGGGCGGATACCTTTCCAACGAGTTCTACCTGCTTTACCTAAGTTAACCAGGCTGTGGTCTTCGTTACCAACTGTTCCGACTGTAGCACGGCAAGTTCCAAGAACTTTACGTACTTCACCAGAAGTTAAACGAAGAGTTACATATTTTTCTTCAATACCTAAAATCTGAGCAGATGCACCAGCAGCTCTTGCCATCTGGCCACCTTTACCAGGTTTTAATTCAACGTTGTGTACTGTTGTACCTTCAGGCATGTTGCGAAGTTCGCAAGCGTTACCTGTTTTGATATCAGCTTCCACACCGGAAATTACTTTAGTTCCTACTTCTAAGCCTTTTGGAGCTAAGATGTAGCGTTTTTCACCATCTGCATAAGTTAATAATGCGATGTTGCAAGTACGGTTTGGGTCGTACTCAATAGCTGTTACTTTTGCTGGGATATTATCTTTATTTCGTTTGAAATCGATAATACGGTAAGTTCTCTTATGACCACCGCCTTGATGACGTGTAGTGATGCGACCAGTGTTGTTACGTCCACCTTTAGAATTCAGTGGAGCAGTCAAGCTACGTTCTGGAGTTGTTTTTGTAATTTCTTCAAAAGTTAATCCAGACATGCCGCGGCGGCCAGGTGTAGTCGGTTTATACTTTTTAATAGGCATAAACTTTTTCTCCTCTCATTCGCGATATTTAGTCAGGAAATAGCGTCTTCTCCCTGATGGGAACTATTCTTCTTCCCCGAAAATGTCAATACTGTTGTTTTCTTTCAATGTAACGATTGCTTTTTTGAAACCGTGTTTTGTTGACATCCAACGTCCGAAACGTTTTGGTTTGTCTGCAGTATTTACGATGTTGACTTTTTCGACTTGAACGTCGAACAGGTTTTCAACAGCCTGTCTTACTTCGATTTTGTTCACTTTAGTAGGAACTTCGAATGTATATTTTCTCAGGCCATCCATTGCGGATACAGATTCTTCTGTGATCACCGGGCGGATGATAACGTCTCTGTAGTCTTTCATTATGCGAGGGCCTCCTCTACTTCTTTAACTGCTGTTTCAGTCATAACAACATGATTAGCATTTAACAGATCGTAAACGTTGATGGCTTTAGAATTCATCACCATTACATCTGGGATGTTACGAGCGGAAAGATAAATGTTATCTGTGCAAGCTTCATCCATACCAATAACAAACAGAGTTTTGCTTGGCGCGTTGATTGCATCAACGATTGCGTTAAATTCTTTTGTTTTTGGTGCTTCAAGTGCGATTTGGTCTAATAATCCAAATTCTTTTTCAAGAACTTTAGCGGAAAGAGCAGATTTAAGAGCAAGTCTGCGAACTTTCTTATTGATTCTATAAGCATAGTCTCTTGGAGTTGGACCAAATACAATTCCGCCGCCGCGATGTTGTGCAGCACGGATAGAACCTTGACGTGCACGACCAGTACCTTTTTGACGGTATGGTTTACGTCCCCCACCAGCAACCTGGGAGCGACCTTTTACAGCGTGAGTTCCTTGATGCTTACCTGCTTGTTGCATTTTAACTGCTTCATACAGAGCATCTTTATGTGGTTCGATACCGAAGATGTCGTCGTTCAGATCATATTGTCTGATGACTTCACCTTTTTGGTTTAATACGTCGATGAGTGCCATTATTCAGTGACCTCCTCTTTAGCAGTTCTGTCGATCAGAACAACTGGAGCCTTGTCACCTTTGCTTGTTTTAGCAGTGCGGATCATGACCATTCCTTTTTTAGGTCCTGGAACATTTCCTTTTACAAGAACGTAGTTGTTTTCTGTATCAACTTTGATAACGGTCAAGTTTGGAGCAGTAGTGCGTTTGTGACCTTCATGACCAGGCATGCATGTGCCTTTCATGATGCGTCCCTGACGGGAAGTAATACCGTTAGTGGCAAGAGAACCGATGTGACGGATGTTCTTAGATCCACCGTGGGATTTTGGGCCTTGGTGCGCATTGTTGCGGTAAATAGTACCCATGTAACCTTTACCTTTGGATGTGCCGATTACGTCAACTTGTTCTCCAGCAGTAAAGATATCTACGCCAACTGTGTCGCCTGCTTTAACGTCCAGGTCGCAGTTGCGTACTTCTTTGACAAAACGTTTTGGAGCGGTACCTGCTTTTTTAGCATGTCCGATCTCAGGTTTTGTCGAATTTTTTTCTTTTACATCTTCGAATCCGAGCTGTACAGCGTTGTATCCGTCAGTAGCTTCTGTTTTTACTTGCAGAACAACGTTTGGTTCGGCTTCGATTACAGTTACAGGAATTAGCAAGCCATCTTCTGTGAAGACCTGAGTCATCCCTAACTTTCTTCCTAACAAACCTTTCACGATGACTTCCTCCATTAAAGTTTGATTTCGATGTCTACGCCACTAGGCAATTCTAGTCTCTGTAATGCATCGATAGTTTCTTTATCCGGTGCAACAATTTCGATTAAACGTTTATGTGTGCGAATTTCGAATTGTTCACGGGAATCTTTGTACTTGTGTACAGCGCGAAGGATAGTCACAACCTGTTTTTCTGTTGGCAGAGGTACAGGTCCAACAACCTTTTTAGCGCCATGCTTCTGAGCTGCTTCGACGATTTTCTTTGCACTTTCGTCTAAGATGCGGTGCTCATACGCTTTCAAGCGGATTCTCATTGTGTTTTTTGCCATGGTTACTCCTTTCGTTTATTCTTGATAAACATGCTCCATGCGAATTACCTGGCCCATTCCATGACAACGCTATTCAGTGGGTCAGCAACCTCGCACTTCCTCGCAGTGCTTGAGTATTCTAGCATTATAGAACACTCGATGCAAGGTTATTTTTCTTATTTTTAAAAAGAATTTCTTCAAAAACACGAAATCTAAAGCCGAACTGGGCTCTGTCGTTTTTGAAATTTATTTCAAAACTTTGTAAGCGTTTCTTTCAAACTCTTTTGTCTTATTTCACAAAAGACGTCTTGAAAGTGGATTTGAGATGTTTCTTACGTCGTATCTCTTTGGTTTTAGTCGACATGCTATATGAATCTGGCCAATCTAGCGATCTTGCAATCTAAGTTGGTCAATTCACGCTCATTTCATGTTTGAGTGGGCTATTTCGATGTTTACCGCAGACCATTTTACCCAAATTTGTCATGTTTTCAATCTATTTTTTATATTTTTTTAAATCACACATTTTTTCCTTAATCATCCTTGTTTTGCCCATAAAAAATAGCCTGGAAATAATCCAGGCTTTCTTGACTTTATAGCGCTATAATTCGCAAATTCGCGATATTTCTATATTGAACAAATTATTAAGCTTTCCTGTCCCTAAAACAACTATATAGAGAAGGATAAGGACTGCTAGCTGATTAATGCAATACAATTTGGTTATTACTCAAAAATTCCTTTTGCATTTTCTCAAATCTTTTCTTTTGTAGAAAATAGACGATTAAGAATAAAAGCAATGAAAAATCAAACGCTTCAATCATCATCATCAGTAAAAACCATAAAACGAAGATCGCTCCATCCATTAAAAAGAAATCGAGCGTCTTTCCATAATAGCCGACCGTACGCATTTGGCTGCCAAGATTCAAGATGAAGATCGCTCCAGCAGCTACACCAATTAAGGCATCGATTGAGAAATTTACTAAGTAGTTCTCAGTCATCCATGCTTTGATGAACATACAGAACAAAGATCCTGTAATCATCATGATCATTCCGGACAAACGGAAATTCGTCATATCCGTCTGCGTTGTTTGACGAACGCTATCTAAAAAGGAAACTGATTTTTTTCTGGATAATAATTTATCTGGAATATTTTTATCTTCTAAACGAAGATCGGTCACCCAGTTGATCAAAAGATGTTTCATCCCGACGCTTTCGTTCATCTTGTCGATTTGACCAAAAGCACGGTTATAATCTGCATCCTCAACTAAAGGCATCGCCTTCTTTTGAAGAGTTCTCGTATTCCATTGGGGAGTAAAGAATTGCATTAGTCGAATGTCACCGTATCAGCACCATCGATGATGATATTTGTGTTATAGAATTCTTTTAATGCTTCATATAAGTAATATGGGTCTTTTGCGCCACCTGTTTCGAAAGAAGAGTGCATCGCAAGCTGAGCCAAGCCAGTATCTACTGCATGAACAGAAACTTGTGTATTGGATAAGTTACCCAATGTAGAGCCACCTACAATATCTGAACGGTTAGCAAAGCATTGGAATGGAACATTTGCTTTTTTGCAGATTGAAGCAAAGACAGCACGAGAGAAACCGTCTGTTGTATATTTTTGGTTTGCGGATTCTTTAATGATAGGTCCTTGGTTCATAAATACAGTGTTGGCTGGATCGCTTTTCTCTGGGTGGTTTGGATGTAATGCATGACCATTGTCAGCAGAAACCAAGAAAGAACCAGAAACAGCACGGTAATATTCTTCACTTGTTTTGCCTAAAGCAGCATTCACACGTTTTAAAGTGTCTTTTAAGAAAGTAGACATTGCACCTTGTTTTGTGTTGGATCCAACTTCTTCGTTGTCGAAGCAAACGTAAACGTCAACTTTCTTTGTATGATCTGCATCTAAGAATCCTTGTAATGTGGAATATGCACATTCGAGGTCATCTAATTTTGGAGAAGAAACGAATTCGTTTTCATAACCCCAAACAAGGCCGTTTTGACGGTTCACTAAGAATAAGTCTTTTCCACGAATTGCAGAAACTTCGACACCTAATTCTTTAGCGACCATTTCATCAAAGGAACCTTTTTTCATTTCTCCAGCTGAAAGCATTGGAGGAAGGTCAACGGCACGGTTGTAAGAATAACCATCATTAACTTGACGGTTAAAGTGGATGCAAACGTTAGGAATCATTAAGATGTCACGATCGATATACAATAAACGGTTTTCTAAACCTTTATCTGTTTCAACAAGAACACGTCCGGCAATAGTTAATGGGCGGTCAAACCAAGTTGAATCGATCATTCCACCGTATGCTTCTACATCTAAACGAACATAAGGTTCTGGTCCTTTATATTCTGGAATAGCTTTGATTTTATAAGTCGGAGAATCAGAGTGAGAAGCACTGATCTGAAAGTGGTAATCTGTGATTTCTTGTGGAACATAGAATGCACAGATGGAACTGTTGTTACGGATCACGTAGTATCCGTGGCCTGGTTCAATATTCCAAGCTTCTTTTTCTTTTAATAAAGTATAATTTTTCGCTTGTAGTTCTTTTTCAATTGTTGCTACTGAGTGAAACATACTTGGGCAGTTTTGAATAAACTGCGTCATATTTTGGCAAAAATCTAAATAAGACATAGAATTACCTCCGAATAAACTGTATCACATTCTCATTTATTGATCAGATGTGATGCAATGTTTTCATATTAATTTGTATTGATTATTTTCGAATAAAAAGCTGTTTTTCTAACGAACTTCATTGAACACTCAAAAAAAATACGCGTCAAAATTTTTCAACGCGTATTCATTCAAATCTAATTCGTAAAATTATTTACCAGCAGCATCTTGTGCTTTACGGATAGCAGGCATGATCAGACCTAAAGCAAGTAATGCGAAAGGCATGATGATGTTCAATACTGTACGTAAAACGTCGCCTTCTACATACACACCTAAGATACAGCATGCAGCAGTAACGAAGAAGCACCATACACCGGCAGAAACTGCGATTGCTTTGTTTTTAACGAAAACATATTCGCTATTGAATTTTCCAGGAACCGCACTGCGTAATAAGATGTAAGCCAAGAATACCCATAAGTAACGCATTGGCATACATACAGAGTTCAATTTGTTCAGCCAAGAAATAATGTCAGCTGCACCTTTACCTAATAATTGAACAGCAATGATAGAACCGGAAAGAACACCGATCATTAAGATACCGTTTGTGTAAGCACCGTATTTGTTTTGTTTGAGTAATCCTTTTGGAACGAACTGACGTGCAGATTCATCATCCAATAACATACGTAATGGTGCGTCAATAGAAAGTACCAGAGTGGAGAACTGTCCAATTGCGTTACATGCACCATAGACAACAGCTAAAGAATTACCTACATGATAATATTCGCCTAATCTTTGGAATGCAATGTATGCACCGTTAGCGATAAAGTGCTGTTGAGCTTCACCAACGATTTCTTCTGGTGGTACCATCATACCCATAGCGATTGTACCTAAAATAGCACAAACCATAACCATGATTGCTAAAGAGATCATTCCTTTAGGGAAGTCTTTACCTGGGTTATTTACCTTATTTACATAAGGAGAAATTTTTTCACATCCACCAACTGCGAAGACAAGAATTGATAATGATGTGAAGTATTGCACGTTAAATTGTGGGATTAAGTTTTCCCAGCTCCAATCGAGGGGTACAAAAGAAGCCGTTGGGTTAATTGCTGGAGCAGCAAGCATCATAACTACATAAAGTAAGGACATGACGAACATACTTGTTCCGGCAAGAGAAGTTAAAACTTTTAAAGGTTGCAAACCTCGAGATGCAACCCATAAGAAGAATACGAATACGCATCCTGTAGCAAGCTGTACTTGCCATGCTGGTAAAGAGTCATACCAATCGTTAACTAAGAAAGTCCAAGCTAACGCTTTAAGACCACCACTTCCTTTAGAAGCGATATATGGGATATGAACAACCCAATAAGTATATCCAGCGTAATAAGCTAATTTTGGATTTGAAGTTTCTAAAATCCAGCTGGTAACACCACCACCGGCATTTTTAAATGCCGATCCAAGTTCACCAACCATTAATGCATATGGTACGAAATACAGAGCAAACATCATGATCCATGAGAAGATTACCTGTAAACCGTTGAAATATGCAAAACCGTTTACGACGTTCCCAAAACCCCAAACTGTGGAGAAAGCCATAAACGAAAGGGTAGTCGCGCTAATCTTTTTTGCTTCAGCAGCTGCAGAGTTCCCTTTGTTTGAAGACATAATCAAACACTCCTTTCGTTGACCATTATCACATAATTTTTCTATTTTTTCTTGAGAAAAAGGCAATCCGTCTTTTAATACAATACGTTTGTCGTTTTTTTGTTTAATGTACAGGACCTTTTGCGTGTTACATTTGTTTCACAACCGTTTACATTGAAAAACAAGCGATAGAAACGCTAAAAAATCACATGATTTAAAGTATATAAATTTCATCTATATATCTTCTTTACATTATGAAAATTGTTTTTCTTTACCTTTTACATACTATCCATTTCTTTTTTCGTTAAATTTGAACCTTCTATCTAGAAGAACATTTTTGTAAAGACCAATTTCCTTAGTACACAAAACATGATGCTTTATATTGACAATATAAACGACGAACGATGCTTATATTTTTATTTGGTCTCATGTATGCCATTTGCATAACGCACATATGGTTTACTAGTATTGTGCTTTAATTTTTGAACCAATTATTTTGTCTAATCCATCATCTCTAAAAAAAGTTTGAAAAATTCTTCAAACATCAAAAAAAAGCTACTGGATATCCAGTAGCTTAATTTTTAGATAACAATATCAGTCGTTCGATTATTCGAAGATTTCTGTAACGTTACCAGCACCTACAGTGTGTCCACCTTCACGGATGGAGAATGTAGTACCGTTTTCGATTGCGATTGGAGCAATCAGTTCAACGTTCATTTCGATGTTGTCACCTGGCATAACCATTTCAACACCTTCTGGTAATGTGATTACACCAGTTACGTCAGTTGTACGGAAGTAGAACTGAGGACGGTAGTTAGAAACGAATGGAGTGTGACGTCCACCTTCTTCTTTGCTCAGTACATAAACTGCAGCTTTGAATTTTGTGTGTGGGTGTACGGAACCTGGTTTAGCAAGAACTTGTCCACGTTGGATTTCGTCACGGGAAACACCACGGAGTAATGCACCGATGTTGTCACCAGCACGAGCTTCGTCTAACTGTTTGTGGAACATTTCAAGACCTGTTAATACAGATGTACGAGTTGGTTTGATACCAACGATTTCGATGTTGTCGGAAAGGTGAGCAGTACCACGTTCAACACGTCCAGTAGCTACTGTACCACGTCCAGAAATAGTCATAACGTCTTCGACAGCCATTAAGAATGGTTTATCTACGTCACGAACTGGGTCATCAATCCAGCTATCTACAGCATCCATTAATTCTTCAATTGCAGGAACCCATTTTGGATCGCCAGCGATTGCTTGAAGAGCGGAACCGCGGATAATTGGAGTGTTGTCTGCGTCGAAATCGTACTCACCAAGTAAGTCACGAACTTCCATTTCAACAAGGTCAATTAATTCTTCGTCATCAACCATGTCGCATTTGTTTAAGAATACTACCATTTTTGGTACACCTACCTGACGAGCAAGTAAGATGTGTTCACGTGTTTGAGGCATTGGACCGTCAGTAGCAGCAACAACAAGGATAGCACCATCCATCTGAGCTGCACCAGTGATCATGTTTTTGATGTAGTCAGCGTGCCCTGGGCAGTCAACGTGTGCATAGTGACGTTTGTCTGTCTGGTATTCAACGTGAGCAGTGTTGATGGTGATACCACGAGCTTTTTCTTCTGGTGCACCATCGATTTGATCGTAATCAGTTTTCTGAGCCATACCTTTACCGGAAAGTACAGTGGTAATAGCTGCAGTCAGAGTAGTTTTTCCGTGGTCAACGTGGCCGATTGTACCAATGTTGACATGGGTTTTACTTCTGTCAAATTTTTCCTTAGCCATTATATCCTCCTAGAGTTAATTTCAGACTGTGTCTATTTTATGATATTCGCATATCAAAATCAACTTACCGACGATACTTCTATCCAAAACAAGTTGTCGGTGTACTTGTTTTTTCGCGACTCCTAATCGCAATCTAATTCTAACATTCTAAATCGAAAATTGAATCAGATTCCATCTATGAAACGGAAATATTTCCGTTTCACAAATGGTGTATCTTCAAAGACTACTTACCGTTTTCAGCAATAATCTTTTCAGAGATATTTTTTGGTACTTCTGCATAGTGGTCGAATTTCATAGAGTAGTTACCACGTCCTTGTGTGAAGGAACGTAAGTCAGTAACATATCCGAACATTTCAGCAAGTGGTACGTGAGCACGAACGATTGTTGCGTTACCACGTTCTTCCTGATCTGTGATTTGACCACGACGGCTGGACGCGTCACCCATTACTGAACCAAGGTATTCAGATGGTGCAGTAACTTCAACTAACATGATTGGCTCAAGAAGAACTGGGTTACATTTTTTAGCAGCTTCACGTAAAGCCATAGAAGCAGCAATTTTATAAGCCTGTTCAGAAGAGTCGACATCATGGTAGCTTCCGTCGAAGAGAGTTGCTTTAACGTCGATCATTGGGTAACCAGCGATTACACCTTTTTCAAGAGCATCTTGGAGACCTTCGTTAGTTGGTTTGATGTATTCACGTGGAACGGAACCACCAACGATTGCATCAACGAATTCGTAACCTTTACCTTCTTCGTTTGGTTCGAATTTGATCCATACGTGACCGTATTGACCTTTACCACCAGACTGACGGATGTATTTACCTTCACATTCCGCAGCTTTGCGTAATGTTTCACGGTAAGCAACTTGAGGTTTACCAATCTTCGCATCAACGTTGAATTCACGGCGTAAACGTTCAACAAGAACGTCTAACTGAAGTTCACCAACACCAGCGATGATTGTTTGTCCAGTTTCTTTGTTTGTGTAAGTTTTGAAAGTTGGGTCTTCTTCAGCAAGTTTTGCAAGGGCAAGACCCATTTTGTCTTGGTCAGCTTTTGTTCTTGGTTCAAGAGACAGTTCGATAACTGGTTCAGGGAACTGCATTTTTTCAAGAATAATTGGGTGATCAAGATCACATAAAGTATCACCAGTTGTTGTGTTTTTCAAACCTACAGCAGCAGCGATATCACCTGCGTATACGCATGGGATTTCGTTACGGTTGTTGGCGTGCATCTGCATGATACGACCAAAACGTTCTTTTGTATCTTTGGAAGAGTTCAAAATATAGCTTCCAGAGTCAGCTACACCAGAGTAAACACGGAAGAATGTTAATTTACCTACGTATTTATCTGTCATAACTTTGAAGGCAAGAGCAGCAAATGGTTGATCATCTGCTGGGATACGTTCTGCACTGTCACCGTTTGGTAATGTACCTGTGATTGCTGGTACATCCAATGGGCTTGGTAAGTAAGCAAGAACAGCATCCAACATTGGTTGAACACCTTTGTCTTTATAAGCGGAACCGCAAAGTACTGGGAAGAATTCACCTGTACATACTGCGATACGTAAAACACGTTTGATTTCTTCGATAGAAGGTTCTTCACCTTCAAGTACTTGCATCATGAATTCTTCGTCATAATCTGCTAAGTATTCGCAGAGTTGGAGACGATATTCTTCCATTTGATCAACTAAATCTGCAGGTACTGGTCCTTCTTCGATGATAACGCCTTTATCACCTTTGTTGTAGATAGCTTTACGTTCGATGATATCTACGACACCTTCGAATGTAGATTCAGCACCGATTGGTAACTGAATTGGGCAAGATTTTGCACCTAAACGATCCACGATTGTGTTGCAAGACATAATGAAGTCTGCACCAGTGGAGTCCATTTTGTTTACGAAAACGATACGTGGTACACCGTATTCAGTAGCTTGACGCCATACAGTTTCTGTCTGTGGTTCAACACCGGCTTTAGCATCCAGAACAGTAACAGCACCATCTAATACACGTAAGGAACGTTCAACTTCAACTGTGAAGTCAACGTGACCTGGAGTATCGATGATGTTAATTCTGTTGCCTTTCCAATGAACAGTAGTTGCTGCAGATGTGATTGTGATACCACGTTCTGCTTCTTGGTCCATCCAGTCCATTGTGGATGTACCATCGTGTGTTTCACCAATTTTGTGGTTAACACCTGTGTAGAACAGGATACGTTCAGTGGTTGTTGTTTTTCCGGCGTCGATGTGGGCCATGATACCAATATTACGAGTGTTTTCTAAAGAGTATTCTCTTGGCATGATTCGACATCCTTTCTGCCGCCTTTATTCAAATACAAGGCGATCCATAATTTATAGTATTGCAAGTTGTTGCGTATATTGACAAATCAAAGTGAAATTTGATTGAAATCAATCTTACCAACGGTAGTGAGCGAATGCTTTGTTTGCTTCAGCCATACGGTGAACGTTGTCACGTTGTTTAACAGAAGCACCAGTTCCGTTAGCAGCATCGATGATTTCAGCTGCAAGGCGCTGTTCCATTGTTTTTTCGTTACGTAATCTTGCGTAGTTTACTAACCAACGTAAACCAAGAGTTAGTCTTCTTTCGTCGCTAACTTCTACTGGTACTTGGTAGTTAGCACCACCGACACGTCTTACCTTCAATTCGAGTTGAGGCATGATGTTTTCGAGAGCTTGTTCGAAAACTTCCATTGGTTGTTTTCCAGTTTTTACTTCAACAATGTCAAATGCATTGTATAAAATTTTCTGTGCAGTCCCGCGTTTTCCATCAATCATGATTTTGTTGATTAAACGAGTGACGAGTTTGGAATTGTAAATTGGGTCAGGTAATACATCCCTTTTCGCAATATGTCCTTTTCTTGGCATGTTTTATTCTCCTTTCACGATTGACTATTTCTTAGGTTTTTTAGTTCCGTATAAAGAACGGCTTTGTTTACGATCTGTAACACCAGCGCAGTCTAAAGTACCGCGGATGATGTGGTAACGTACACCAGGAAGGTCTTTAACACGTCCACCACGAATCAGTACAACAGAGTGTTCCTGAAGGTTGTGTCCGATACCTGGAATATAAGCTGTTACTTCCATACCGTTGCTCAAACGTACACGAGCGTATTTACGAAGTGCAGAGTTTGGTTTTTTAGGTGTCATTGTCCCGACACGTGTGCAGACACCACGTTTTTGTGGGCTGGACAAAGTAGTTGGTCTGGACTTTAAAGAGTTGTAACCGCGGTTTAACGCAGGAGATTTTGACATGTTCTCGCTAGTTTCGCGGCCTTTACGAATCAACTGATTAATTGTAGGCATTGCTTCTCCTTATTTATCTTTTATGAGTCCTTATCGACATAGTTCATACAAACGAATCCGGGTGGGTCATAATCAACCCTTTAAAAAACGGGTGTTCCACCCATTTGCATGCTTGAATAGGTTATAAAAATACGAAAGATCTGTCAAGCTTGTTTCTCAATGAAATTGATGAAAACGTCATGTAAATCATTACATCGCCAATTTCTTCCAAATTAGGCGATATCTTTCGAGATTTCCATTGTTACTCTAGCACGTTTTTTTTCCTTTTTACAACTTATATTGGCATCAATAGTGATTTTTGCTTTTTTAATTCTCTAGAGAACTCCTTAAATTGCTCTGTTGTCTTTTTTCCTGTCTATCGTCCAATTTTTTGTCCACTGCACTTTTATAATCAAATTATGACGTCGTGAGCTGTAATTATTTCAATCGATAGTTATTTTAAATTTCATTAGTTTCTGCTCGCTTTTTACTCATCTTTAAAACGATTTCTCTATTGTGATATTTCTTGAAATTCAATTACTTTTGCTTGTAAAAGTTGTGCTTCCTCTTCATGATGCGTAGCAAAAACAAGAGCAAAGTTTCGTTCTTTTTGAAGTTTTAAAAGAGTTTGAATAACCTCTTGTCTTAACGCCGGATCTAGAGCAGGGAATGTTTCATCCAGTATTAAAATATCCGGCTCTTTCATCATCGCTCGTGCCAACGCCACTCTTTTTCTTTGTCCTGCTGATAAAGTTGACGTTAATTGATCCAAAAACGAAAGACACGAAAATTTCTGCGCCCAATGCATCACTTTTTCTTTTCGTTTTGCTCGATCGAATTTTGAAAAGTCTAATCCAAGTTCAACATTGCGGTATGCACTCAATTCCCGATATAAATCATCCGCATCAAAAACCATAGATACATTTTGCGTGGAACTCACATGACCTTGATCTGGTTCTACAAGACCGGCAATCATTTTTAAAATCGTTGTCTTTCCACTTCCACTTGGTCCCATTAGCGCAATTCGCTCATTGGCATAAATCTTTAAATTCAAATTCGAAAGAATCTGTTTTCCATCAAACGCTTTATCTACATTTTTGGCACAAAAGAGCAATCGTTCTTCTTGTGTTGAGTTAACTCCTTTTTGTGTGAATTGTTTTGTCTCGTTCATAGTTAGTATGGCAACATATCCCCAAGATAAATGCAAGTAGTTTTCTTGCAGCATTGTGCATAAACAATAATGATTCTCTCTTCTTTTTTTGACCATAAGTTCACAAACAATGATAAGCATTAAACCATGACAGATGAATCTCATTTTGATATACTTAAGGCACCTAGCAAGCATGCATTTTTCCTACAACTGAGATAAGGGAAACTGATTTTTACATGTCATTGTCGAAAACCTAGAAAGTGCATCTCTCTTTTACGACAGTTGCGGTTGATCAAGGTATCCTAGATTTGTAATAAGTTGCCCACCTGCACAAACGTACAGGTAAAAATCTCGCTTGTTGGGGGCCGGATCTTGGTCCGGCTTTTTTTATTGCCTTTTTTGACTTTGTTTGGCAAAAGCGTAAAAAAAAGCATGAGTGAAATCACTCATGCTTTCATATACATTGTTAAATAATTTTAAACTAAAACTACTTAATTGTAACAGTTGCACCAGCAGCCATAAGTTTTTCTTTGATTTGTTCAGCTTCTTCTGGAGCAATGTTTTCTTTGATGACAGCAGGAACACCGTCAACCATTTTCTTAGCATCAACAAGGCCAAGACCAGTGATTTCACGTACAGCTTTGATAACTGCAACTTTAGTTCCACCAACGTCAGTTAATGTAACTGTTACTTCGCTTGGTCCTTCGTCAGCAGCTGGAGCACCAGCAGCAGGTCCAGCAACAGCAGCAGCTGCTACTACACCGAATTTATCTTCGATTGCTTTTACAAGATCGTTCAGTTCAAGGATTGTTGCCTCTTCGAGGTAGGCAAGGATTTCTTCTTGAGTTAATTTAGCCATTTTATTTTCCTCCAATGGTTACTGCAATGATGCAGTCGCGCTCTTATTCTTTGCTTTCAGCAACTGCTTTAACAGCAAGAGCAAATTTGATTACAGGTGCATTCAAAGTAGATGCAAATTTTGCCAGCATACCTTCTTTGTTTGGCAGACTGGAAAGAGTTTTGATTGTTGCTTCGTCAACAACTGCTCCATCTACGATGCCGCTTTTTAAAACCAGTTTATCGTGAGTTTTTGCGAATTCAGCAAGTACACGAGCTGGAGCAACTTGGTCAGTACCAAATACAAGTGCGTTTGGTCCTTTTAAAGCTGGTTCCAGGGCTTCGAAGCCTAACTGTTTTACCGTACGCTGTGCAATTGTGTTTTTGAACACTTTCATGTCCACACCTTCTTTACGTAAGTTGTTACGTAATTCAGTGATTTCAGCAACTGTTAAGCCACGGTATTCAACGACAACAACAGAACTAGAGTCAGAGATTTTTTGAGACAGCTCAGCAACATCAGCTTCCTTTTGAGCAAGGACGTCTTTGTTCATGAGGTTTCCTCTACTTTCTGTATTGCATCAATATTCTCTAGATAGATTAAGAAAGCCCGCAAAGATAGCGGGCTTGATATGCATATTCAAAATGCGATCAATCCCTCGGCAACATAATTAAGCATTTTAGCCGTTGCTGTCTATGGAATACTGATAACAAACTTATATTAGTGATGAAGAATTAGAAAGTCAAATACTTTCTTATTTCATTTCTACGTGGATACCAGGACCCATTGTTGTAGAAAGAACAAGATTCTTCATGTAAGTACCTTTTACTTTAGCTGGTCTAGCTTTTTTGATTACATCGTAAACAGCGTTGAAGTTTTCAACGAGTTTTTCGTTTTCAAAAGATACTTTTCCGATCAGGACATTGATGTTACCTGCTTTGTCAACGCGGTAAGTAACTTTACCTTTTTTAACTTCGTTAACAGCGTTAGCAATATCCATTGTAACTGTACCTGTTTTAGGGTTTGGCATTAAACCTTTTGGTCCAAGTACACGACCTAAACGTCCTAATTTACCCATCATGTTTGGAGTAGCGATAAGAACGTCAAATTCGAACCATCCGCCTTGGATTTTTTGGATGAGTTCATCGGAGCCTACGAAATCTGCTCCTGCTTCTTCAGCTTCTTTTGCTTTGTCGCCTTCAGCAACAACAGCAACAGTCTGAGTTTTTCCTGTTCCGTTAGGAAGAACCATTGCACCACGGATCTGCTGGTCAGCGTGACGTGGGTCAACGTTTAAGTTGAAAGCCATTTCAACAGTTTCGTCGAATTTAGCGGAGCTAGCTTTTTTAGCGAGATCAACAGCTTCTTCAACGGTATAAATTTTTGTACGATCTACGAGATCTTTAGCAGCTTTATAGCGTTTGCTTAATTTTGCCATCGGTCTGTCCTCCTTATCCTTCGAATCCTGTGATTTTGATGCCCATGTTACGTGCAGTACCTGCAACAATGCGCATAGCACCTTCAACGTCATTAGCATTTAAATCTGGCATCTTGTATTCAGCAATTTCTTTAAGCTGATCTACAGTAATAGTTCCAGCAACCTGTTTCTGGTCACCGCTTGCTGTAGAAATTCCAGCAGCTTTTTTCAGCATTGCTGCAGCTGGAGTTGTTTTTAATACGAAATCAAAGCTTTTGTCTTCGTAAGCAGTGATGACAACTGGTACGATGTCGCCTTTACGTTCTTTAGTTGCATCGTTGAATGCGCTACAGAACTGAGGCATGTTGATTCCAACACCTGCAAGACCTGGACCTGGTTTAGCTCCACCTGCAGGGAACTGGAGTTTTACAACTTTAGTAATTTTTTTCTTTTTCTTAGCCATAAGACTCTCCTCCTGTATATGGTCTTATGCTGTGGTTTACGGAACGACTCGAATGATATGAAGATGATTTCTCATCTTTTTCTATCAATCTTTGCGTTTCCTCCCACGCATGCCTAAACATACTACTCAATTCAGTTTGAATTTGCAACAGAATAATCCGATTTCTTCGACTTTTTTTGATCGATATTTGCGATATGTATGGTGTTTCGTCCATCTAACTTTCTTGACTCACTATCACCTAGCCGTCATGTCATTTTTCAACGATCTACTCTTAAAGCATTAAACCTCTTATTCAACCATCATTTCTTGCATCGCCATTGAACTTAAAAGCAGGAAATGCTCTTCAAAACTGCATTAAAAAACCCTTCAAGATATATTCTTGAAGGGTGTTATTTTCAATGGTGACGCGTACGGGATTCGAACCCGTGAATGCATGCGTGAAAGGCATGTGAGTTAACCGTTTCTCCAACGCGCCATCTGTTTTTTTCATCCATCGCTTGAATGCCTCGTTAGTATATCATGTTTCAAAAGGAGTGCAATACTTTTTTTAAAAAATTTATTTTTTTCTATTTGCAGATTCCCTTGACTCCATTTACGCATTCAAATCGGTCGTTTCTCTTATTTTTAATAAGCCAAAACACCAACTCAATTCACCATAACCGTATATATTGTTCTAAAATCGTTTCGTCGTCTTTGATCTAATCATTTAATCAACAAATTCAAACGCTGTAGTTTTTTCACCTTGATCATTGATGGAACGAATTCTAAGGGTATAAAAAACCCTTCAAGATTTTCACTTGAAGGGTGCTATTTTCAATGGTGACGCGTACGGGATTCGAACCCGTGAATGCATGCGTGAAAGGCATGTGAGTTAACCGTTTCTCCAACGCGCCATCTGTTTTGCTTAACGCTTTGATATGATAACACATCATTTTCTGAATGCAAATATTTTTTAAAAATTTTTTTCGACTTTTATTTTTTCTTTTCTATTCTCAAATTTCAATATAAAAAAGCAGCGATCTATTTCGTCACTGCTACCAGTCTAATTGAATATTGAGACTTTCTAAACGTTTTTGTTCTACCTCGATCCATTCATCTAATGTTAATGGCTGATAGTTTGAACGCATTGTAAAGCAATTAATCATTTGCATGGGCACTTTTGCTAAATCGCCCGTCCCGATGCGATGATGTGTTTGTTTAGATACGTATTGGCAATATTGATCAATAAATCTTTGGTCGCGCGTATTGTGGATATGTCCATATAACATCCACGTTTTTGGTTTCCCTTTTTCATCTACGCGATATTGTCCGTTATAGCACACCATTGGATAATGCGATAAAACAACTTTTCGGCGATTATCATGAAGCTCCGCATAATCTTTAATCCAGCCGAATATCGATGGATCAAACGCTTTATCATCAAGATAAAGATCATGATTACCGCGAATTAAAAACTTTTTCCCATTCAGACGTTCTAACAATTCTGTAGTTTGTTTAGCATTCCCCCAGGAGAAATCTCCTAAAATAACTACTTCGTCATTTCGACGAACCTTCTTATTCCACTGTTCCACCATATAGTCATTCATGATTTCAACATCTTCGAAACCACGACAATCCATTTGTTCGTTGAGCTTGTAATGATAGAAATGGCAATCGGCGATGTAATATCTCATATGCTTCACCCTTTCTTATCTGTTTTTATATTGTCTCAGTTTATCATCATCTTGGTTTTGTGTAAAAAAATGAATAATAAAAAACCAATTCAACAAATCAATAACTGATTCATCCAATTGGTTTTGATCTTATACTTCTTATATCAATTGACGTTTTATTTTTACAATAAATTTTTGCGCAGCTCTTCTGGTGTTTTGGCACTCAAATAGGCTGGCGCAACATCAAATGCAGTTTTGCATCCACATTGTCCTTCTTGATTTAAGCGATAAGCAGCTCTTGCATATGCGACTAATACAGAAGAAGTAAATTCTGGATTGGAATCGAGTTTTAAACGATATTCAATAATATGTTTATTTTCTTTATTCCAACCTGTTGTGCCCGTGCGAATCACAAATCCACCGTGTGGAATTCCACTATGATTAGCTTTTAATTCTTCTGCACTAATGAAATGAACAGTTGTATCGTAATCCACAAAATAGTTTGGCATCGTTACGATTTCGTGTTCAATTCTTGCCAAGTCTGCACCTTCTTGTGCCACAACAAAGCATTCCCGTGTATGTTTTTGGCGAGCGCTGAGTTCAGGATTTTCTCCATTGCGTACGGCTTCTAAAGATTGTTCGACTGGAATCGTATATTGACGAGCATCAATGACTCCTTCAATACGACGAATTGCATCTGAATGACCTTGGCTGACCCCTTTTCCCCAGAACGTATAATCTTGTCCTTCTGGAAGAATTGTACTAGCATACAAACGGTTTAAAGAGAACATTCCTGGATCCCATCCAATAGAAATCATGCCGATTTTTCCTGACGCTTTTGCGGCTTGATCGACCCGTTCAAAGTGTTCAGGAATTGCCGCATGCGTATCAAAACTATCTACGACGTTGAAATATTGAACAAATTGTGGCGTTTGTTCTGGAAGATCTTTAGCACTCCCTCCACAAATGATCATGACATCAATTTGATCTTTCATCTTCATCGCATCATCAACTGAATAAACCGATACCCCTGGGGTTAAAATAGAAACAGTTTTGGGATCTCTTCTTGTAAAAACAGCAACCAATTCCATATCTGGATTTTGTTGAAGGGCGCATTCTACACCACGACCAAGATTCCCATAACCTAAAACACCAACTCTAATTGTCATAAGCTGTTTTTCCCTTTCATTTTTGTTTCATATTTTACAACCATTTTCACTTACAGTCCGAAAGAATGATCAATCTAAGTGTTCTTTCATCCATTTTTTCGTAAAACTATCCAAGAGTGTAAGCGTTTCTTTTAAATTTTGATGTTTTTTAGCAAGTCCTAGGCGAACATAGCCTTCCATTTCAAATGTCGAACCGGGTACAAAGAAAATCCCGGTCTCATTTAATAAGTCGATCGCAAAGCGTGTCGAGTCGACACCACTTGGCAGTTGTAAAAAAGATACAGTCCCTTTTTGGGGCATCACGAGTTTGTAATATGGCGTTTGTTTGAGCCATTCTGTAATCGTTTGTTTATTATCTTGTACAACTTCTTGTACACGTTCAATAATTTCTTTTCTATTTTTCAAAACAACAAGAGCCATTCGTTCTACTAATGGTCCCGTGGAAATCAACATATGATCACGCATGGAATGTACCCTTGCGATAAGTTGGGGATTGGCTTTGATCCAACCAAAACGCAAACCGGCAGCACCATAAACTTTGGATAAAGAAGAAGTGGAAATTCCTTTATCATACAAGTCGCTAATTGCCACTTCTTGCTCCATACACAATGGGTTACGATATACTTCATCGACTAAAATCCAAATATTTTTTGCTTGGCATAAGGCAATCAACTGTTCGAGTTGGCTTTGATCTAGCCATGTTCCTGTTGGATTAGAAGGGTTTGCAAAAATGATCATTTTCGTATTCGATTGGATTGCTTTTTCCACTTGATCAAGTGGCAATGACCAATCCGTTGGATCAAGAGAAACCTCACTTGCCTCACAACCTAAAAAGCGGGGATAATCACGGAATTGTTGATACCCGGGATGAATGGTGATGATGTGATCTTTTGGGTTTAAAACAAGGTTCATGGCCAATTCGTTCGCTTGTAGTCCCCCATGCGTAAACGCTAGTGTGTTGTCATCTTGATTTTGATATAGCGACAACACTTCTTTACGTAATTCGGGTAATCCAGTAATCCATCCATAATCTAAAGTAATGTTTTCTAGTGCTTTCGGATCAAACTGCAATAAATCTTGCATCGTTAAACTTTCGCAGGAAGTATCCGTTAAATTGTATTTTGCTTGTTGTTCATAATCATTCATCCATTCTTCCGTCAGAAATCTTGCAATTTTCATTGTATCCTCCCAGCTGTTTTCTCTTTCAAAAAAATAGATGATCGAGTTGCCTAGCACAATCCCAACCATCTATTTCTATTTAATGAATCATCTATATTTTATAAATTCTAGTCGTAAATCACTTTGGATAAGAATTCTTTAGCACGATCACTTTTTGGCGCTGTGAAGAATTCTTCCGAGTTTGCTTCTTCAATCACATGACCCGCTTCTAAGAACACAATTTTTGTTCCTACTTTACGCGCAAATCCCATTTCATGAGTAACGACGATCATCGTCATCCCTTGCGCTGCGAGTTCTTGAATAACCTCCAGAACTTCTTTAATCATTTCTGGGTCTAATGCGGAAGTTGGTTCATCAAATAACATAATTTCTGGATTCATGCATAGCGCTCTTGCGATCGCTACACGCTGTTTTTGTCCACCAGATAAGTTATTTGGGTAACTATCTTTTTTCTCGAGTAATCCTACTTTACCTAAATAGGATAACGCATTTTCTGTCGCCTCTTCTTGCGTACGTTTGAGCACTTGCATTTGCGCAAATGTGCAGTTTTCCAAAACTGTTAAGTTTGGAAATAAATTGAAGTGCTGGAATACGAAGCCCATTTTATTTCGTAAAGCTCGATATTCTTCTTTGTTTTTTGGATCCAGCAATTTACCTTCCAAATAAACTTCGCCACCATCTGGTTTTTCTAAGCCATGAATGCAACGTAAGAAAGTCGATTTTCCGGAACCAGAAGGTCCGATTAAGCATACAACTTCTCCTCTTTCCACGGATAAGCTTGCTCCTTTTAAAGCATGCATACCAGAGAAGTTTTTCGAAAGATTATTGGCTTGAATCATGACGGAAGGGTTGTTATTAGTCACTGACTGCTAATCTCCTTTCCAATTTATGTGCTAACCAGCTAATTACTAAAGTCATGCACAGATAAACCACACCGGCAATGAGCAGTGGTGTTAAATAATCGTAGTAATGTGCCCCTAAAACTTGGGCGTTGTACATCAATTCACTCGTTCCAATACAGCTTGCCAAAGAAGAGTCTTTGATCAGCGTAATAAATTCACTAACAAGTGGTGGAACAATGCGTTTGAATGCTTGTGGCAAGATGATTTTGAGCATCATTGGCCAATAGCCAATCCCTAATGTTTCACAAGCTTCCCATTGTCCTTTATCTACCCCTTGAATACCAGAACGGAACAATTCCGCTTGATATGCTCCAGAGTTTAAGGATAAAGCAACCAAAGCAACGACATAGACATCCATGCGAACACGAACGCCCGTCATCATACGAATTAATACTGGAATTCCCAAATAGAAGAACATAATTTGTAACAACATTGGAGTTCCACGTAATACTTCGACATATGTACCACAAAGAATATTGAAGATTTTATGTTTAGAAATTCGTCCAGCTGCCATTAAGACACCGATCACCATTCCAATGAGCAATGCCCCAAGCGCTAGCGCCAATGAGATCCCTGCCCCTTGCAGCAGGAACATCATATTTTCGCCTGTTAAAACTTTATCCATTATTCAACTTCACTCGCAAACCATTTTTCAGTCATTGCTTTGTAGTCATCGCTTTCTTTGAAGGCAGCGATTGCTTCGTTGATTTGATCCATTAATTCTTGTTGATCTTCAGATGTGTAAATGATGTTTTCTTCATCCATTAATTGTTCACCAACGATTTTGAAACCACCTTTACTTACATATTGATCCGCTACAGCTTTATCTAAAACAACTGCATCGATTCCTTGTGCTTTTAAGTTTTCCATCATCAAGTTTGCATCAGCGACTGCTTGTACTTTTGCGCCTTCGATTTCTTGCGCTGCAGATTCACCAGTTGCACCTTGTTGAGCACCAACTGTTTTACCGTTTAAATCTGCTGCTCCAGTGATTGTAGAATCTTCTGTAACAACGATAACTTGTGCAGAATCATAATAAGAATCGGAGAAGATTCCAGCACGATCAGGGTCATATGTGAAACCAGATACACCTAAGTCAATTTGACCTGCTTGTAAGCTGGAAATGATTGTATCGAAAGATAATTCTTCGAATTCATATTTGTAGTTGTGACCATTTTCGTTGAGATAGTTAAATAACCAATCAACCATATCAGCATCGAAACCGATGATTTCACCACTTGCATCTTTAGATTCATATGGTGGATAGTCTGGGGAAATTCCTACTAAAATTGTTTTTGCTTCTGCATTTGCACCATCGGATGCTGCAGAAGAAGCGTTGTTGCTATTAGAGCAAGCCGCCATAGATAAAGCCATTAAAGAACATAATGCTACAGAAACTGTTTTTTTCATACTCTTATTCCTTTCCGGGGATAGCTCCCTTATATTTCTTGAAGTAGATTTCAAGTCTTAAAAAAAAGCGCCCTTTCGTTAATACGAAAGGACGCTTGAACACGCGGTACCACCTTACTTCCCCGATATTCTCATTCATCTTAATCGGGACACTTTATCCTTAACGCGGATCACGGCAGGGATTAACCAGCACTCCAAGACACGTTCAGAACGTTCCACTAACGACTTTCACCAACCGTCGCCTCTCTAAAAGCTTTCCGCTCTTACTACTTCTCTTCTTCGTTTATGCGATGATTTAAGCACAAGCCAAACCAAAACGCAAACATCAAATGCAATTTTTTGTCAAGAATCGTGCTTTTTATATAAAGTCAGCCTCTAAATCTGACATTTTTTCTTAAAAATTACATTTGTTTACATCTTTTTGTTTCATCCATTACATAGATTTTCATCTAACGATTTCTAAAAAAATCCGTCTCGCCCAGACGAAACGGATCAATTTAAGCAATAAAAATTAGTTTTTCAGCGCTTGTAATGGAGCAGGAATACGGCCACCACGATTTACAAATATAGAGTTTCCTGTTTGGTTAATCGCAATAACTGGACCTGATCCTAATAAACCACCAAAGTCGAGTACTTCACCGACTTTTTTACCAATTGCTGGAATGATACGAACCGCAGTTGTTTTCGTATTGACCATACCGATTGCTGCTTCATCCGCAATGACCCCAGAAATAATTTCGGCACTTGTATTGCCATCCACAACGATCATATCCAAACCAACAGAGCATACAGCTGTCATCGCTTCCAATTTTTCCAGCGTTAACACGCCTTTAGAAGCGGCTGCGATCATACCCGCATCTTCAGAAACAGGGATAAATGCACCAGAAAGGCCACCAACATGGCTTGTTGCCATGACACCACCTTTTTTAACTGCATCATTTAAGAGCGCTAAACATGCAGTTGTACCATAAGCACCACACGTGTCTAAGCCCATTTCTTCAAGGATATAAGCAACAGAGTCACCAATGGCAGGTGTTGGTGCAAGAGATAAGTCAACAATTCCAAATGGAACACCTAAACGTTTGCTCGCTTCGCGACCAACCATTTGTCCCATTCTTGTAATTTTGAATGCCGTGCGTTTAATTAAATCTGCAACTTCATCCATAGAAGCATTTTTATCCAATTTTGCGAGTGCTGCACGAACAACACCTGGACCAGAAACACCAACGTTAATGACGCAATCTGCTTCACCAACGCCATGGAATGCTCCGGCCATAAATGGGTTATCTTCTGGCGCATTGCAGAATACAACAAGTTTTGCGGCTGCCATGCAGTTGTCATCTGCAGTCATTTCTGCACAAGTACGTACGACTTGACCCATTTTCTTAACAGCATCCATGTTAATACCCGCTTTTGTCGAACCGATGTTAACAGAAGAACATACGTGTTGTGTCAAAGTGAGTGCTCGAGGAATACTTTCGATTAATTCGCGATCCCCTTTAGCAAACCCTTTTTGCACTAATGCGGAATAACCACCAATGAAGTTAACGCCTAATTTTTGCGCACAACGTTCTAAAGTTAGTGCGTATTCCACTGGGTCACCACCACTTGCCGCAACTAAAAGAGCGATTGGCGTAACAGAAATTCGTTTATTTACGACTGGAATTCCAAATTCACGAGAAATGTCATCGCCAACTTTCACTAAGTCTTTGGCTAAACGACAAATTTTATTTTCTACTTTTTTGCAGGATTCATGGATATCTGGATCAGCACAATCTAATAAGGAGATCCCCATTGTGATTGTACGAATATCCAAGCATTCCTCATCGATCATCTTGATCGTTTCAAGAATTTTATCTGTTTGCATAAGCACCTCTTAAATGGAATGCATTGCCTGGAAAATTTCGTAGTTCATCACGCGGATTACCAGGTTATTTTCTTCACCGAATGCTTCGAATTTGCTAGCAAAATCGTCCATCGTGATATTCAATTTTTCTAAGTCACAGATCATTGTCATGGAGAATACTCCATCGACGATCGTCTGAGATACTTCTAAAACATTCACATTGTGTTCTGCACAAATGTTTGCAACCATAGCCAGGATGCCTACTCTATCCTGACCAATTACGCTAATTACAGCTTTCATATTTTTCTCCTTTTTTAATTCGCTCATTGTTAGAGAATAACGAGTTTTCATTTTAACGCAATTCAAATTCTAATTTTTTGAAGCGATACAATTCCGCCGGTTCAAAAGTTGCCATTAATCCATCCACATTCGCATCGAATTCCCCCGGCATAAATGGGTATTGATCTTGTTTTTGTAAGATGTCGACGATTTGTTCCGTCAACTTCAGTGAGAGAGTTGTGCTCTTGAGTGCAACGATTCGATTTTCACGATTCACTAACAACAAGCGTACATCTAGATTTCTTTGTTCAAGTAACATCTTCTTTTCATCGCATTCTTGAATATTGAAGTAAAAATCGCAAGTATCGATCGGTCCGCCTTGAGCAAGGAAAATCAATACACCATTGGTTTCGCAAAGAACAACTTGAATCGGATTATCTGTTGCACTTTGCAATTGGTTTTCATTCCAATCTTCGTCTTTAAGAATCAATAAGATTTGATTCTCAACAAAGTCCATAACAGCACCTTCTTCAAGGTCCCAAGGTAAAATATCATTCTTTTTCATGCCTTCAGTATATCAGCTCGATTGCATTTGTCCGCTTGTCTTGTCTTTAAAATTGCGTTTCTCAACATTTTGTTAGTCAATCTCGCTTTACCTTCAAAATTGCTCTCATTGAAGGTTCTGTCACTCAAGAAAAAAACTCGCCAAATTTGGCGAGTTTAAATGATCTGATTCAAGAAAAATCAAACTTAGAATGGAAGTGGTTCTGTCTGCGCAACTTTTTGAGCAGCAGTTAAAATTGCCATTTTGTAGATTTCTTCTTCATTTGCTCCACGGCTTAAGTCGTTGATTGGCGCATTTAATCCTTGAAGGATTGGTCCTAATGCTTCCCATCCACCTAAACGAGCAGCGATTTTATAACCGATGTTTCCACTAGACAAGTTAGGGAATATGAATGTGTTTGCTTTACCAGCTACTGGAGAATCTGGTGCTTTTAATTTTGCAACTTCTGGAGAAACTGCACAGTCAAATTGCATTTCACCATCAACTTTGAAAGTTAAAGGCATACGTTTTAAACGAGTTGTAGCTTCTTCCATTTTAGCTACGCAATGACCTTTTGCAGAGCCATAAGAAGAGTATGAAAGCATTGCAACGCGTGGTTCAACACCGAATTTTTGTGCTGTATCTGCAGTTTGTAATGCGATTTCAACGAGTTCATCTGGATTTGGATCTAAGTTGATCGCACAGTCAGACATGAATAATTGCTGACCATCTTTAACTAAGATAAATGTTGAAGATACGATGCTCTGACCTGGAGCAGTTTTAACTAACTGTAATGCAGGACGAACTGTATCAGCAGTAGAGTAAGTTGCCCCACCTAATAAGCCATCTGCTTTACCCATTTCTACTAACATTGTTCCGAAGTAGTTTGTATGAGTTAATAATTCTTGTGCACCATCATGATCGAGACGTCCACGACGTAAAGCGACCATACGGACTACCATTTTTTCCAATTCTTCTGCTGGATATTCTTTTGGATCAAGAATTTCGATACCTGTGATATCGAAGCCATTTTCTTTTGCGTTTCCTTCGACTACAGCACGGTTACCTAAAAGAATAGGTGTGCATAAATCTTCTTTATGTAAACGCACAGCTGCACCCGCTACACGTGGATCCCAGCCTTCAGTAAAAACGATTCGTGTACCTTTTCCACGAACAAGTTCAGTTAATTTAGAGATGATCATGTTGTTTTACTTCCTTTTTTGTAAGGGCATATATTTGCTCTACCCACCAACTAATATAGCACTCGAACTCCATAAATAAAATTTGGTCAATTTCTTCACAAAGTCCATCGCATTGAGTGTTAAAAAGTGTAATAATTTAGTTCATTTTTATTGTTCTGTATATTTTTGAATTTCTTCTTTGAGGCGATCGACCATTTCACTTTGATCTAACTTCTCAATAATTTGTCCTTTACGAATCAACAATCCTTCATTGCGTCCGCCCGCAATCGCAATATCGGCGTGTTTCGCTTCCCCCGGACCATTGACTGCACAACCCATAATCGCAACCGTAATTGGTTTATGAATCGTTTGGAGCCAACTTTCCATCTCATCGACAACCGGTTTCATCTCCCATGCCGTACGACCACAAGTTGGACAAGCAATTAGATTTGGAACGTCATCTTTTAATCCGCAATCTTTTAACAATTCTTTGACAATTGGCAATTCTAAACTCGCATCTCCATTCACGGAAATGCGAATTGTATTGCCGATTCCTTCAAGCAGAAGTGGACCGAGTGCAAGTGTGGATTTCACTGCTGAAGTCATCACAGTTCCCGCTTCCGTTACTCCTAAATGTAGTGGATAATCGAATTCTTTGGCTGCTTGTCGATAGACCTCTAAACATAAAATCGGATCGCTGGATTTAAATGACAGTACAATGTCGTGAAAATCGAGATCTTCTAAAATTTGGACGTGGCGTTTTGCGGATTCAATCATTCCTTGCGCTGTCGGTTTGCCATATTTTTCGTGAATCTCTTTTTCTAAAGATCCTGAGTTAATTCCAATACGAATTGGCACATGATGTTCTTTACAACTCCGGACAACCGCTTCGACATTTTCGCGAGCACCAATATTTCCCGGATTGAGCCGAATTTTATCCGCACCTGCTTCAATTGCTGCTAGTGCTAACTTGTAGTCAAAATGAATATCTGCCACGAGCGGAATATGAATTTGACGCTTAATTTCTCGAATCGCTTGTGCATCACTCATATCCATGACGGATACACGGATGAGTTCACAACCTTGTTTTTCAAGATTTAAAATTTGTTCGACTACTTCATCCACTTTATTGGTCCGAATGGAGCACATCGATTGAATGACAACCCGATTATCGCCTCCAATTGTTAAAGGTCCAACTTGGACTGCCCGCGTTTGCATTCGATGCATTTTATCTTTCCCCTTTCTGTTGATGAACATAAACAAAAGATTCGTGAATTGAATGTTCTTTTATTTATCTTTTCCAAAATAAAACTGTATTTCTTGATTATAATTTTAACGAGTTTAATCCAAAATTGAATCCCGCTTCTCTGGAGATTCTTTCCCGATTTAACAATGACTCGTATCGCTTGAATCCATAAAAACATTTCGCTAAAATCTTGGCACAATTCAACCATGGCATTCAACCTCGACAAGACAAGTTTCTTGTCTACACTTCTATTATTAACCCCAAAACAAATAGAAAGGAGTATTTCATGGACGAAAAATTTGAATTAGTTTCTCCCTATCCCCCCGCTGGTGATCAACCAGAAGCCATTTTAAAGCTTGTCCAAGGGATTCAAAACGGAGAACAACATCAAGTTTTACTGGGGGCAACGGGAACTGGTAAGACATATACGATGGCGAATGTCATCGCCCAAGTCAATCGTCCTACTTTAGTCTTTGCCCACAACAAAACTTTAGCTAGTCAGCTTTATTCTGAACTCAAAGAGTTTTTCCCACATAACCACGTTGAGTACTTCGTTTCTTATTTCGATTACTATCAACCAGAAGCCTATATGCCTAAAACCGATACGTATATCGATAAAAATACGAAGACAAATGAAGAATTAGATATGTTGCGCATGGCCGCCGTCAATTCCGCACTGCACCACCAAGATACGATTATTGTCGCATCTGTTGCTTGTATTTATGGTGCTTCAAACCCAGATCAATACCGTGATATGATCGACACGATTCATGTTGGCGATCTTATCGATCGACAAGAATTGTTGATGAAATTAATCAACCAACAATATCAACGCAATGATGTGGATCAAATACGAGGAACATTTCGCGTAAGGGGCGATGTGATTGAAATTGCACCTGGACATACCGATCGGTATATCATTCGTATCGAAATGTTTGGTGATGAAATCGAACGAATTTGTGAAGTCGAACCTTTAACTGGGCAATTAATTCAAGCCTATAATTTCTATAACCTTTACCCGGCTAGTGGTTATGCGACAAGCATGGACATCATCCACAAAGCTGCCAATCAAATCGAAGAAGAACTCAAAGATCGTCTCGATTATTTTGATCAGATGAATAAACCTTTGGAAAAAGAACGTTTGGAACAACGTTGTCGTTACGATATTGAAGCTTTGCGGGAATTTGGCGTCTGTCCTGGCATTGAAAACTACTCTCGCCATATTGACGGACGTAAACCGGGTGAAACTCCTTATACGTTATTTGATTATTTCCCTGATGATTTTTTGATGATTATCGATGAATCACACGTTTCTTTACCACAGATTCGAGGCATGTTTAATGGCGATAGAGCCCGTAAACAAACGCTTGTCGATTATGGATTCCGTCTACCTTCTGCCCTCGACAACCGTCCTTTAACGTTTGATGAATTTGAAAAGAAGGCCAAACAAACGATTTATGTTTCAGCCACTCCTGGTGATTATGAACTTGAACAAACACAAGGGGAAATCATCGAACAAATCATTCGTCCAACTGGTTTATTGGATCCAATTGTCGAAGTTCGACCAACTCTCGGTCAAATCGATGATTTAGTTGGTGAAATTAACGATCGCATCGCACGTAACGAACGAACGTTAGTCACAACATTAACCGTTCGCATGGCGGAAGATTTAACCGAATATCTCAAAAACCTCAACATCAAAGTCGCTTGGCTTCACCATGAAGTTAAAACGATTGAACGTGTCGAAATTATTCAAGATCTTCGCAAAGGAAAATATGATGTATTAGTCGGAATCAACTTATTGCGCGAAGGTTTGGATATTCCTGAAGTCTCTTTAATCACCATTTTAGATGCGGATAAAGAAGGCTTCTTACGTTCAAAACGTTCATTAATCCAAATTATCGGTCGTGCGGCTCGTAATGCTCAAGGTAAGGTCATTATGTATGGCGACACGATCACCGAATCAATGCAATATGCGATTGATGAAACGGCCCGTCGCCGCTCGATCCAAGTTGCTTATAACCAAGCACATGGTATTGTTCCAAAAACGATTATCAAACCAATTCGAGAAGTGGTGCACTCAAAAGAAACGAAGCAGATGACTGCCAAGTATCTCAAGAAAAAACAAAAACTCTCGAAAAAAGATACTGCAACTTATATTGCCGAACTCGAAAAAGAAATGCGCCAAGCTGCCGCTGATCTCGATTTCGAACGCGCCGCTGAACTTCGTGACATGATTTTCGAACTCAAAGGTCTCTAATGAAAAAGTCGTTGTTTATTGTTGAATAAACAGCGACTTTTCTTTTAGCGGTTCGATTGAATCCAATTAATCGGCTCAACGCCATGATCAATTAAAAATTGATTGGCAAGTTTAAAATGATTGTTACCAAAAAAGCCTCGACTTGCGCTAAGTGGCGAAGGATGGACACTTTCTAAAACGAGATGGTTAGGATGATTTAAAAATTGTTTTGCCCCCTTGGCTTGTGCACCCCAAAGCAAAAATACAATTGGCTGATCTTGTTCATTGAGCACTTTTAACAAATCATTCGTAAATTGTTGCCAACCCATCTTATGATGAGATAACGGTTTTCCTGCTTCAACAGATAATACCGCATTTAATAACAAGACACCTTGACTGGCCCAATCACTCAAATCCCCAGAGCGGTTGATTGGCGTATCGTATTCTAAAGCGAGTTCTTTATAAATATTCACTAAAGAAGGGGGAATTTTCATATTGGCCGGAACAGAAAATGAGAACCCTTGCGCTTGACCTGGCCCATGATAAGGATCTTGGCCTAAAATCACCACTTTCACTTGATCGAGTGGCGTCATTTCTAATGCCCGAAATAGATTTTCTTTTGCGGGATAAACGGTTGTTGTTTGATAAGCAATATCGAGCTGTTGACGAATTTGACGCAGTGGCCCATTTTCCAGTTCTTCTTGCATAATATCTTCCCAAGTCATATTGATCCTTCTTTCTTTTTACATTCAAATCAGCCTTATTGTACCTGAAATTCATTCAGTTTCGAATTGGACCTTGGGTATTTTTGGAATATCATAAAGGCATGTCAAAAACACTTAATGAAAAGCTTACGGAAATGGAAGCTTGTAAATTTCATAACCACGATTTAACTGTATTAAAGCAATGGGACAAAGAAGACTTTGTTCCATTCGATGGGCAACATGCCATTCATGTTGCCGGAACCAACGGAAAAGGATCTGTGATTACTTGGCTTGAAGTTTTATTCAAAGCCCAAGCTTGTCAAACACGCTCCTTTATTTCTCCGCATTTGATTCGCCATAATGAGCGCTTTCGCATCAATGGCCAGGCTATCACCATGCAAGAATGGGAAACGATTTATGATGCCTTTTGCGATCGCTTCTTTGCGCGCCGCATGACGATGTTTGAAATGGATTTATGGATGGCTCGTCAAGCCTTTATCCACCATCAAACAAGTGATCCGACTTGGACAATGATCGAAACCGGATTAGGGGGAAGCCAAGATGCAACAACAGCTTTAGACTACAAATACGGCATCATCACCCAAATCGGGTTTGACCACATGGCTTTTCTCGGCTCAACAAAAGCTGAAATTGCCCAAGCCAAAGCTGGAATTATCCAACCCGGCATGTTGGTTGTTACATTTGAAAAAGATCCTGATTGTCTAGCTGTCTTTCAACAACGGGCTCGTTCCGTTCATGCCAAACTTAAAATTCTCAACGACTCTGATTTAGCGCAAGTCGACTTTTCTGAGTTTTGGAATTTGCATCTTCCGGCCTATCAAAAAGAAAACTTTATGTGCGCCTACACGCTGTTAAATGAAATTGGCTATTCCTTTAGTTGTGATCAACTCAAGCAAGCAATCCAAGATTTTTTCTGGCCTGCTCGCTTTCAAGTTTTACGCCAAGACCCTTATCTCGTTTTAGATGGCGCCCACAATCCCGATGGCATTGAAGCCCTTGTTTCTTCTTTGATGCAAAGTCATACAAAAATCGATCAAATCTATTTTTCGGTTTTAGCGGACAAACAAGCCCATGTCATGATTAGAAGACTTCAAGATTTAACGAACAATCTTCACTTTGTTTCTTTTGAAAGTGAACGACTTGCCGATCTTGATCAACTTGCCCAAGAATACAATGCGCCTGTTGTTGAGCTCGATACACTGTTTCAAGAACTCGCAACAACATCAAAAACGACTCTTGTTTGTGGCTCGCTCTATTTTGCCGGCTACGTCCTCGAACACTTTTTAAAACTCTAAATTTCGTATAAAAAAAAGCACCCGCGGGTGCTTTTTCTTTATCCATTGTTTGTTTCTGTTTTGGCTGGAAATAGTGTTTTAGGCAAATATCGGAATGCGAAGTAGATCACAACACATTCAATCGGCAAGCAGACAATGTTTTTAACGACACGGCTGCTGACTAAAGCCCAATAAGGCATATCGAACATCATCGTCAACAATAATGGGTTGAATAAGATGTTTCCGATCAAATTTGCGAAAATCTGCGCCATGATAATACGGGGAACGGAAATTTTTTCTACTTGATAGAAAAATGCAACATAAATTGCACCTTTAACCATGAGCACTAAAGCAAATAGTGGGTTATATATTCCATCTGGTGCCATCATAAAGCCCACAAAATCAGCTGTTAAAGCGTACACCATCGTTGGCCAAAAGCCATAAATTCTTGCACAAAGTACAGTCGCTAAAAAAGCAAAGCTCACTTTTAATGTGGCAGAAAGCTGAATGTTAAATAAACGCAAGGCCACAAAGAGAGCCACAAATAATGCAACTCCTGTAATTGTACGAGTACTTGTTAATTTCGCGCCTTTCAAATTAAAAAAGCTTGCGACAGATTTCATAATCTATTCCTCCTTTCCGTTGCATAGGAAAAGAGGTTCATCTTTTCGGTGCAGCGGGATGCGAACAAAAAACCGCAAGGTTACCCTTTTCGTCGCCGATTCAACTCCCCGTTATCGGCACACTTAACGCTTTTCGTTCTACTCTGTCTGCCCTTACTATAAAAAGCTCACCTTTTCTTGTCAAAAATTCCTACTTTCCTTTTCAAAAAGTCAATAAAAAAGAATCAATTCAAGACGTTGTGCAACCTCTTACGTCTTCATTGATTCTTTTGTCTTTATTCTGTTGTTTCTTGTTGAGAAGTAACAGCTTCTTGAGCACCCGGTTGAACGGCTGGAGCAGGGATTTCACCGGAATGGATCATCTCTAACGTTTGGAAGAGCACCGAATCATGATTCATTGACTCTTCGTTTAGTTTTTTTGCTAAAAGATCAAGCATCGATTGAAATGTCGTATTATCAATCACACCTGTTGGTTCTAATCCTTGATCGCTTTGGAATGATTTTAAAGCCTCACTACTTGCCACACTAAAATATTCATCCGAACGTTGGGCTGGATAACCTAAATAGCGAAGATAAATCTGCGCTGCTTTCGCATTGGAATGTACACTATCTGGCGTAATATTGAGCGGACTTTCTTCGCTGACAGGAACATAGCTCACTGTCGCAACCTCACTTAAAGCCACTTCGGCATCCGGAATAAAGCCCACTTTATTGATGGAAAGACCATTTGGTGTTTTCCATTCTGCTTTTGTGAATTTAATAGAAGTGCCATCTTCAAACGGGATTGTTGTTTGTTCTGTTCCTTTTCCATACGTCGTTTGTCCGACTGTCGTTACTTTGTCCGGGATTTGATCTTTTAAAGCCCCGATCAAAATTTCTGAAGCCGATGCCGTATTTTTGTTTTGCAAAATATAAATATGGTCAAACTCGACTTGGGCATAGTTATCTTCTGTTTTGATCGTCTTGACAGTTCCATCTTTTAAACACTCTTGGAAAACCACGCTATTTGAAGGCAATAATGAAGAAGCAATTTGAATGACGGAGCTTAAATAGCCTCCGGTATTATTGCGTAAATCGAGAATTAAATTTTTCGCGCCTTGTTCACGAAGTCGACCAACGGCTTCTGTAAAATCTTTTGCGGTATCTTGGGAGAACGAACTCATAGTGATTAATCCGTTATCTTCCAACATTCTTGCACTTACCGTTTGATCAAACGTGCCCGGGGTTACCATCATATCCACGAGTTCGTCATTGCGTTTAACTTGCATCGCCATACTTTGATTCGCATTCGATTGAATGATTTTTACGATTTCATCCGTTGTTTTTCCGGCGACTTCTTGTTTGGCCACTTTGACAATCTCATCACCCGGTTGAATTCCGGCGCGATCTGCTGCCGAATTCATATATACATCTTTAACAACAAAGCGGTTTTGCGTATCTGTGAAAAAGCTCACGCCAATTCCGACATTGCTGCCCGCTAAAGCATCAGAAAACGCACTTGCTCTTTCTAATTCCAAATAGGAAGTATGTGGATCTTGGGGAATTGTCGTCATGCCAGTTAACGCATTTTCAATTAATGTTGTTTGAATATTTTCATCATCTTTTGAGTAATACCATTCTTCAGACAACAAATCATAAATCGTTTGGAATTTTTTGAGTTCATCTGATGTTTGAGCGACTTCTGTTTTTGATAAAAACGGAATCGGCACAACGCTTGCAATGACCATTCCCACTACAAGAAATACAATTGCCACTCCCCCAAAAAGAAGAGGTGAGGTATTTCTTTTTTTATTTTTTTGATTTGGATCAACTTTTTGCATAATTATTTTCCTGCCTAATCAAAATCATGTTACTTTTTCGTCTTTGAAAAAAAATTAAAATTTAACATTTAACTTTTAAAGCATGAACGAATTTCAAAATGATGTCAACACGATTTCTTAGGCGGATCTTCAAAGCAAACATAAAAAAAAGCCTTTAGGAACGTCACCTAAAGGCTATTATTTGAAAAATGGTGGAGCGTAGGAGGATCGAACTCCTGACCCCCTGCGTGCAAAGCAGGTGCTCTCCCAGCTGAGCTAACACCCCACATTAACAATCAAAAAATGGTGGGCCTGAATGGACTTGAACCAGCGACCTCACCCTTATCAGGGGTGCGCTCTAACCACCTGAGCTACAGGCCCATCTCTTGACTGCTCGAAAATAATAACAGATCCCTAAGCAGAGGTCAAACATATTTTTAATTTTTTTAAAAAATTTTAAAGCACATTTAATCAGCCACATTAAAGCTCAATCAGCGATCCAATCGATCGTGGTGGATCACCACAATTCATCCTTCTTTTCTAGAATCTATTCCACAAAATCAACGAAAAGAAAAATCAGTCAGTTTAAATATCTTGGCCACAGTAAAAGTAACCAAGCTGCTTTTATCTAAAAAGATCTGTGCGCACAGAAAAAAAGCCTTTAGGAACGTCACCTAAAGGCTATTATTTGAAAAATGGTGGAGCGTAGGAGGATCGAACTCCTGACCCCCTGCGTGCAAAGCAGGTGCTCTCCCAGCTGAGCTAACACCCCACATTAACAATCAAAAAATGGTGGGCCTGAATGGACTTGAACCAGCGACCTCACCCTTATCAGGGGTGCGCTCTAACCACCTGAGCTACAGGCCCATCTCTTGACTGCTCGAAAATAATAACAGATCCCTAAGCAGAGGTCAAACATATTTTTCAAAAAAATTTGACATTTACGCATTTTTTGAAAAAGAACCATCCTTGAAACAGTAAAATATGCTTTATATAAACGATAAATCTTAGCTCGTGCACAAAATAAAAATCAGAAAAATAATTCAAAAAATATTAAAAGAAATTCAAAGATCGACCTCCGTATCATCAATTCATTTCCCATTCAAAGTGAATATTGCATCTAAATTACACATTCCTCTTCTTTTTGATTCGCAATTTTAGATCCATTGATACTTTCTTTTTAACTTTTATGTCATACTCTTTTGCAAATGATTAACTGTCTTGTTGATAAATTTGATCATTTTAAATAAGAAGCGTCTTCGAGATCAATAGCCAAGTTCATATTTAAAATAGAATCCCTGCTGTCGTCTTATAATAGAAGCAAAAATCGTATCGTCTTTGTCATTCTTAAGTCTGTTCTAAATCAACGTCCAAGACTATTCATCATTTTCTTGCCAACCAAATCTTGCTTGATCTCTTCTTGATTTTTTAAATGCACCAATCTTAAGATCATCAAGTCTTTTTCTTCTTTTTATTTTAAAAAAATTTAAATTACTATTTGACCTATGTAGGTGGATCTGTTATTATTTTTGAGTAATCAAACACGTGGGGTGTTAGCTCAGCTGGGAGAGCACCTGCTTTGCACGCAGGGGGTCAGGAGTTCGATCCTCCTACGCTCCACCATTTTTGAAATGATAGTCTCTAGGTCATGACCTAGAGACTTTTTATTATTTATGTAATTTTCCATGACTTAGATTAGAACCTGTAAAAACCAAAGCATATTGCATCTTTTCTATCGATCAAAAAAAGCTCCTTTTCATTGACCAGCGTTCAATAGATAAGGAGCTTATTCTTTTGTTCTAGTTTTTTATTTTCTTGCGGATAAGCCGTAAAAGTCAGCATCTAACAATTGTTCGATTGCCCATGCTACACCTTCTTCAGCATTTGATTTTGTCATATACTTCGCAACTCGTTTAATTTCTTCATCGGCATTGGCCATAGCAACAGTATGAAAATCCATTTCCATCATCGACAAATCATTTAAGCTATCTCCGAAAATAATTACTTCATCCATTGTATAACCCAGTGATTCGATGAATTCTTTGAGTGCCGGACCTTTTTGGCCCGCAAGGGATGTAATTTCAATATTCGTCGGAAATGAAGAGGCAACCGCAAGTTGAGGCAACTCTTTAGCAGCTTGTTCTTTAATCGCAACCATGCGATCGGCAGGAGCACCAAAACAGAAAACCTTGGCAATTGGTTCCATATTTTGTTCTAACGTTTCAAAATTTGGAAACATATTCGTATTTTCCATCATTTGTCGTGGTCCAAAATCAGGATTTGCGAGAATTTCTTCGTCCGTTTTTCCGGCATTGAAGATCCGCGCATCTTGCAATGCTTTTTGTATAAAATCATCTTCTGTGCCGATAAAAGCCATTTTTTCAAAGCCGTTATATTTCAATCCCACTTCTGGGTATTTTTCAAAGAAAGCAGCAACTGCTCTAAGATCTGGCCAGCTAATCGGATGACGACCTAAAACATGTCCATCACGATCTTCAACTTCTGCTCCACTGTTAAGCAACAAGTCAACATTATCTATTCTGCCATCAATTGCCCCTAAAGCACCTTTTTTAAAGCGTCCTGTCGCAATCACTACACGCATTCCGAGTTTTTGTGCGCGTTTGATCACAGATGCCGTACGGGGTGTGATTTCGTGGTTCTCATTTAAAAGCGTTCCGTCCATATCGACCGCAATGACTTTAATCATCTATCTTCCCTACTTTCTTTGTATTGATCTTTATGCTGTTTGGATACGGGCATGTGATCCCGTAACTGGATCTTTTGAAACGACGATTTGATTATCGATTCGATTCATTAAAGACTCTACGTGGGAAATAATACCGACTAATCTTGAATCCGCCAACATCGATAAAGCAGAAATTGCTTTACTCAGACATTCTTCATCTAACGTTCCAAATCCTTCATCAACAAAAAGCGTTTCCAAGCTGACACCTCCAGCTTCTAATTGAATTTCTTCAGAAAGGCCAAGTGCCAAACAAAGGGAGGCCATAAATTGTTCTCCTCCCGAAAGAGAACGTACAGAACGAGTGGAATTGTTGTAGTAATCTTTGATATCTAATCCTAAACCAACTTTGGAATTTCCTCCTTGTTCATTAGCCCGCAACAATTCATATTGTCCTCCACTCATCATAAACAAACGGGTGTTCGCACGGCGAATAATTTGTTCAAAGAAGGCGATTTGAACATAAGTTTCCAGATTGATTTTAGCTTGTCCGGTTAATGAGCCATTCAGTGTGTCCGATAACAGTTTTAAGTTTTGCGCTTCATCATGCATTTTCGGCAGTTCTTTCATCTGCTCTTCAATGCGTTCGAATAATGTTCGATTCGTTTTTATCACACCATTGAGATGAATAATTTCTTTAGACACATTCTCCCGGTCGGTTTCCATTGTTGCAATTTGCGCATTCATTGCGACAAGTAAAGGTTGGATATCTTCTGGCTTTTTCTCAAATGTCTTTAATACCCCTTCAATTTGCGCATCATTTGCCTTTAACTTTTCGTTTTCAGCTTTTGTTTGTTGATACAGTTTTTCGTATTCCGCACATACTTTTTGATCTTGCGCGAGTTTATGCCGTGCTTGTTGCTCATCTTGAATATCAATTGTCTTTTTCAGTGTTTCTACCCGTTCTAACAGAGCATGAACTTCCAATTTTGCTTGGGATAATTGTTCTTGTTTGTCTTTGAGCACCTTTTGCGCTTGCTCTAACTTTGTTTGGTTTTGTTGGTGCAACTTCGTCAATTGTTGTTTTTGTTGATTTTGCGCAAACAATTCTTTTTGTTCTTTTAAAACTTGTTCAATATCAAGGTTGCCTAATTGTTGTTGCAAACTGATGATATCTTGATCAAGATATTCAATTTCCTGCGCGAGTTTGGCACAAATCACACTTTGGTTTGTTGCTTGTTTTTCTTTTTTACTTCTGATTGTTTCCAGTTTACGAACCTCTTCTTCTTTTGGGGTTTGATCATTAAAAGAAGCAGGGTGTGGATGGTCTAAAGAACCACAAACTGGACATGGTTGATGATCTTGTAAATCTTGTGCTAAAAGCCCCGCTTGTCCGGCTAAAAACAGCTGATTCGCATTTGTGTAATCATTTTGCGCTTGCAAAGCTTGTTGATTGTATTC